>Ga0207128_1002_pt2 | contig 95022 bp, 71 predicted proteins | sample Alteio_BWMinHeat_18_FD_153522 | JGI IMG/M metagenome (GOLD analysis project Ga0207128, IMG submission 153522) | Enriched cells from forest soil in Barre Woods Harvard Forest LTER site, Petersham, Massachusetts, United States -... | ecosystem: Environmental > Terrestrial > Soil > Temperate forest >... | reverse complement strand
GCTGCGTGAGTGTGCGTTCCCTTGCCCGAATTTATTAAAATCCAGTACAATACTTGGGAAAACCCAAAAAGAATATAATCACTTTATTATGTCAAACCAGGAAAAACAACCAGTTAATGTCATTGTCGGAGGAGGGGCCGCCGGTTTTTTCGGAGCCATTGCCTGCGCGGCAAGCAATCCAGACTGCCAAATCATTATACTGGAAAAAACGCGCCAATTACTCACTAAGGTCAGAATTTCCGGGGGCGGCAGATGCAACGTCACGCAGAATTGTTTTGATCCGAACGTGCTTGTCACAAGGTATCCTAGAGGGGGAAAAGAACTTCGGGGAGCTTTTGCAAGATTCCAGCCTAAAGATACGGTAGCCTGGTTTACCTCGCATGGGGTCGCCCTCAAAGCGGAGGAAGATGGACGAATGTTCCCGACAACAGACCGGTCCGAAAGCATCGTATCTTGCCTGATGGAGCAAGCTTCCCTCACAAGGATCACCATACGCACCGAAACTGCTGTGACCGGCTGTCAAAAAAACGGAAATACCTTTTCCCTATTATTGTCAGACGGGCAGTCCCTGGAATGCGACCAGCTTCTTCTTGCCGCCGGAGGAACGCACAAATTAACACCTCTCCTCACAAGCCTCGGACACACAATTGTTCCACCGGTTCCCTCATTATTTACCTTTAATATCCCTGACTCCTCATTGCATTCCCTTTCCGGTATTTCTCTAAAACATGTCCGGTTAACTCTGGAAGAAGCCGGATTACAGGAGGAAGGGCCTTTGCTGATCACCCATTTTGGATTTAGCGGACCTGCAGTCTTGCGGTTATCTGCCTGGGGCGCCCGATTTTTGCATGAAAAAAATTATCGCACCACAGTAAAAATTAACTGGCTGCCTCAATTTTCTGAAGAGGAGCTTAAGGGATGTTTAGAAACATACCGGAAATTACACACCGCTCAATTGGTTTTGAACACACCAATTTCCCCCTTGCCAAAAAAACTCTGGCAGAAATTGCTTGAGAAGGGGGCAATCGATCCACTTTTAAGATGGTCATACTTTTCCAAACAGCATAGGCAAAAGTTAATCAGTGTATTGCATGCGGATGTCTACCAGATCGATGGAAAAACAACACACAAGGAAGAATTTGTCACATGCGGCGGCATCGATTTAACCGAAGTGAATTTTAAAACAATGGAAAGCAAGATTTGTCCTCATCTTTACTTTGCCGGCGAAATTTTAAATATCGATGGCATTACCGGCGGATACAATTTTCAAAATGCATGGACTACAGGGTGGATTGCAGGCAATGCCATGGCAGCTTTTAATAAATCGTTGTAAATTATTTTTTTTTATTTTAATCTCCCGATAGGTGAATTTTTTTGAACTTCAAACAAATTCACCTGTTTGATCATATACTCAAACCAAAAGGGATTTACATTATGAAAAAAACTTTCTCAGGTTATTTGAAATACCTTTATTTACTTGCGGCCGCATCGGTCAGTCTCAACGTTTACGCAAGCCCGGATGGATCTTCCGGCGAGGCAATGGTCCGGCTTTCAGGGCATATTCCCCCAAGAGTTCAGGCACATGCTGTTTCCTTAGGAGCTCTTAATACCGATGAGCATGTCCACGCAATCTTTACTCTACCTGTACGCAACCAGGCCGAACTGGAAAAGCTTATTCAACGCCTCCACAATCCAAACGATGAATATTATGGCAAATACCTGACTTCGGAAGAATTTATTGAAAAATTCGCACCCTCACAAGAAGATTATGACAAAGTCATTAACTATGCCAAAGGACAAGGTTTTACAGTTACGGGCACGCATGACAACCGCCTGTTGCTAAACACGAGCGCCCCTGCCGGCACAGTGGAAAAGGCAATGGACATTACTCTGCATCAGTATGAATATAAAGGAGGCCGAAAATTTTATGCAGCTACTATAGAACCTGCAGTTCCAGCCTCTATCGCAGCAGTGATCAGCGGTGTCGTCGGTTTGAACAACGCAGGTCAGTGGCGTACCCATTATCATCAACTGAAAAATAATGCCACCTCTAATGCATCCCCATCGGGGCCGGGAGGCGGGTTCTCCCCTCATGACATTGCTGTCGCTTACAATCTGACAGGAATATCGGCCAATGGCGCCGGGCAAAGTGTAGCTACACTCCAACTGGGAAGCTATCTGGCAAGCGACATCAATACCTATACAACTACTTTTGGCCTGCCCCCGGCAAAAATGCATAATGTTTTAATCCTTGGCGGCCCTACTGACCCTACCCCCAATGGAGAAACCACTCTTGATGCTCAACTTGTCCTTGCAATGGCTCCAGGATGCGACCTCTATATGTACATGGCCCCTAACTCAAATCAGGGTGTCGTCGGCGCATACAATAAGATGGCAACAGACAATATTGTCAAGTCAATCAGCACTTCATGGGGACTCGGGGAAGACGAAACCGACTCTCAAACATTACAGACCCAGAATACGATCTTTATGCAGATGGCAGCACAAGGTCAGACAATGTATGCCGCAGCAGGCGATAACGGAGCTTATGACGATCAGAATTCGACCCTCGTCGTAGATGATCCGGCTTCTCAGCCTTATGTTGTTGGTGTGGGAGGAACAACCCTGACAGTTGATTCTACCACCGGTATATACCTCAGTGAGGCAGTATGGAATGATAGAGAAGGGTCCGGCGGCGGCGGCGTCAGCAAAATTTGGCCGATTCCTTCCTGGCAGACCGCAGTGGCAACTACCTATTCCAAGACCAATAGAAACGTACCGGATATTTCGCTTAATGCCGATCCTGAAAAAGGGTATGCGATTTGCTTAAATGGTTCATGGACAATGTTTGGCGGCACAAGCTGCGCAGCGCCCCTTTGGGCAGGTTTTACCGCTCTTATCAACCAGGAGCTCGCAGCAAACCAAAAGCCTCCTTTAGGCTTTGCCAACCCCAAACTCTATGCTCTTGGCACCGATCCAACAGCATCTGCACAAGTGTACCATGATGTCACCTCAGGCAATAACTTATTTTATCCTGCCGGATCAAAATATGATAATGCAACCGGATGGGGCACACCAAACTGCCAGAATTTATTACAGGCGTTAATACAAGGGTCCACCACTCCGGTACAACCACCTCCCCAAGTCGCACCAGTATTAAAGATCAGCATGACACATGCCGGTCCTTTTAGAAAACGGGGAATTGGCGCATACCAGATCAACGTGTCTAATACCGGAGCCGGTCAGACTTCAGGTCCGGTTGCAGTGACTGTCAGCCTCCCAAGAGGTCTGACATATTACTCGGCTTATGGACAAGGGTGGGTTTTATCGAATAGCAATCAACTCGTCTTTACGCAAAGCAACATTCTAAAACCTGGTGCGAGCTATCCAGCTCTTACATTATATGTAGTCGTTAACCGCCAGGCACAGAGTCTCCTCACATCAAGTGCTACTGTATCGGGTGGAGGGTCTGCATCGCAGACCGTCACAAGTCCGACGCAAATCACCGGTTTTTAGCGGGTGATTCCCAAACGATCGCAATCAGGTCCCCTGATTGCGATCGGATCTGTCTTCCTAAAGGAGGTTAAGAAAGCTGCTCTGGAGGAAGTAAATAAGTGATATACCTTCCAAATGTCATCATAACCAGATCCCATCTATGCCGATAGGTATGTCCAAACTTAGAAATGATATAAATGCCACTCAAATGTACACTTTCCACTATACCAAAATGTCTGACTTCTACGGGTGTATGATACATGGCTATATGACCTGCTTGTGGTTGTTTAACCACTTTATACCGCTTTGAAGTCAAAAAACTGGTAACAGTATTGATGTTTCCTGACAACTTGGCCCCTATATCACGTGACGTAAGGTCCTTGTACCAGGGAGAATGCCCAAATACGACAGAATGAGAGCGCTCTTTTCCTTCTTCGGGGGTTGTACTTCTGTTTATAACAGTAACTCCTGAAATACATCCTAAAAAATCAAGTTGTGCGAGATTTAACATTGTCGCCATCGCCACACTGTCGTATCCCTTACACGCACATTCATGTACCTGCTCCAGAAAATATATAGTTGCATAAGCAATAAGTTTGCGTTCTTGCGAATCTTCTATATAAGTAGTGTTGCAAGTAATATTTCTTTCTTGTGGTTCATCGCTGACACAAGCTAAACTCTCGATTAAACCTTGATTAAGGGACTTAGGTATTTTCCCCGACAATTCCTTTAACTTACTTATTTTGTCTGGAGGTATCTTGCTTTGAAACCAATGAAGTGCTTTTACAGTATCTACAGTAGCTGCCGATTCCACATAATCCGCGATAAGTGTGACAAGGCCTTTCACTTGCTGAAGCGGAAAATTAGGCGTTTCAGTCATTTCCCTGATGATCAGGGATTGGGCCAAGGGCAATTCTGTTCCTATTGGATAGATATTGATCATTTCCATCCCATACAGACAAGGAACAAGCCAATACATAAATACACGAGACTGATCAATCGGTAAAATAGATTTGATCTATTCTCCAGGAAGGAGAAATATTTTATAAAATCGGGATATACTAATAAACCAAACCCCTTGAGTAAACTCCACCACCCCAGCACTGTAATGATTAAAGGCCAATCAAGCGACCAGATATTGTGAAGAGCTACGACAAAAGCGCCGATCAATAATGCCAGCATCCCTCCAAGTAAAAGAAAATTTTCATCTCTCTTTATCTGAGGATACAGTTGCCGTAAACGGTCCGGATTGATGATAAAGGCAAGGCCTACACTTAAAAAATATAATCCTAAGATTTTTGCTAATACCACTGACATAACCCCTCCTAATGATTTATATACCAAATTTTATTTTGCAAGCCGGTAGAATTAAAAACAATAATTTACAAATCATCTTGACAATCTTTAGCCTTCTTGTTCAAAGTAACAATAATAAGGAATATGAGGCAGCATGGGCATTCCCGACAGAAATGATGACTCCGGCAGAAACACAAGTCCCATTACGGGACGCCTGATCCTCGGCATTCTGATTGCCCTTGGCGCCTTATTCACCTACTTTAACAACTCCCAGGAAAATCCGGTCACCCATCAAGTACAACATATTTCTCTCACTCCCGACCAGGAAATCAGACTGGGCCTTGAATCTGCCCCGTCCATGGCAAGACAAATGGGCGGAGAAATTCATTCCTCAGACCCAAGAGCTATAGAAGTAAGCAAAATTGGACAGCTCATCATATCGAAAACCGAAGCGGAAAAAAGTCCATGGAAATTTAAATTTCATCTTTTAGCCGATCCGCAAACAATCAATGCTTTTGCTTTACCGGGCGGACAGGTTTTTATCACCCTTGGCCTCTACGATAAACTTCAGACAGAAGCACAGCTCGCTGGAGTCTTAAGCCACGAAATAGGACATGTGATTGAAAGACATTCCGCCCAGCAGCTTGCCAAGGCAGAGCTTGGCCAGATGCTTGTAGTTGGGGTGGGAGTGGGAGCGTCCGGCGATCAGCAATCAAACCTGTATGATCCTGCGATGATCGCAGCAGTCGCCAATCAGATGATCCAATTGCATTATAGCCGCCATGATGAATCCCAGGCTGATATTTGGGGACTGAAGCTCATGACGGAAAGCGGATTTGACCCGCACGCCATGATCGATGTGATGGAAATATTGAAAGCTGCCTCCGGAGGAAGAGGCGGCCAAATCGAGATGTTCCAAACCCATCCCAATCCCGATTTACGTATCGAACAAATCAAGGCCTACCTCAAGGAACACCCCCCACAACCCGGGTTAACCCAAGGGGAAAACCTAAATTCTTAAAATGGACTTCATGGACGGCATGGACGGCATGAGACAATTGCAAAAGTCTTTGGATTAAGAGCAACCGATAATAATTCAACGCAAAGGCACAAACATAGTTTTCCCCATAAGTAAGCAAAAGCCTTTTTAAACGTTATCTATAATAAATTCAACACAAAGGCACGAAGACCCAAAGAAACAAAGAAATTCTGCCTCCAGACCCGTTCCTCTTAGTGTCTTGGTGTCTTCGTGCCTTTGTGTTGAATATTTCGCCAACCCTGAATAATCTAAGATTTTTGCAATTGTCTCATGCCGTCCATGAAGTCCATATCGTCCATTCTCTTAAACTGAGACACGAAAACTATTCTTCAGTAACGAGTGGTCTGTTCGTTTCTTTCCAGTATTTTCTTGTGGAGTGGATCACATCGGTCGAAAGCCCTAATATGCCAAACAGGTTGATGGAGAGCATCAACGAGACCGCAACGTCAGCCAACACCCAAATGGTCTCCACATGCAGCAAGCTGCCAAGAGGAACGATCGCAATATAACAATAGCGGAACCAATGGGCGTTATCTTTGCCCGACAGATAACTAAATGCCTTTTCTCCGCAATAGCACCAGGCCATAATTGTCGTAAAGGCAAAGAGGAGGAGCGCTGCGATAACGATATAGCCGCCAACAGGATGGTTTAACCCTGTCGAAAAAGCATGGGTCACCATATTTGTGCTTTTCAAACCTGCTACTTCCGATGCCCCTGTAACAATCAATACAAGACCCGTAGCTGTGCATACAATCATGACGACAAGAGGGGCAATGAGCGTGGCAATTCCATCGAGAACGGGATGTTCCGATCTGGCGCTTGCCTGAAGGATCGGCACAATCCCAAGCCCTGCATCCGTTGCAAACAACCCCCGGTCAAATCCGGTCGTAATTGCCTTCAATACCCCGGCTCCAAAAATCCCTCCCCCAATGGCAGAAAGACCAAATGCCTCATTCACCATCAATTTAAACGCAGGAATGACCTCTTCGCGATAAATCCCGATAATCAAAAATGCTGTCCCCAAATAAAGGAGCGCTTTAAAAGGGACAAGATAAGAAGCTAGCCTGGAAATGCGCTGGATTCCCCCCAGCACGACTAACCCTACAATGACAGCTATCCCTAAACTGCAATAGAATGCGTTACACCCTAATTTTTCTAAGGGAAGGACAATGGAATTGATTTGCGCAAAATTCCCGATAGAGATCGCACCAAAAAGGGTTAAAGCAGCAAAACCGATAGCCAGTCTGTTGCAGCCAAGACCATCCCGTAAATAATACATAGGGCCGCCCACATATTCACCAGAAGCTGTTTTTCTCCGGTAAGAGACGCCAAGGACGCAGCTGACATATTGGATGACCGACCCAAAAAATACCATAATCCACATCCAAACCAAAGCACCTGGCCCCCCTGTTGCAATGGCAACTGCCATTCCGGAAATATTGCCTGTCCCTAAGTTGCCCGCGAGCACGGAACAGACAGCCCGAAACCGGCTGATGTTGCCCTCACGCGTTGGCTGCTTCGAAGTCAGGCAGCGGACACTTGTTTTGAGATTGGTCATTTGCACAAAGCGCAACCTGAGCGTTAAATAAATTCCGCTTATGATCACTGCCGGAAACACAATGAACAATGTAAAGTAATGATTGTAGTGGCCAAGCAAGGTAAAAAAATCCATAAAACATCTTTTGTTTAATTTTTTGATGAAGGGAAAATATGAGAACAAAGGGATTTGTATTACCGCGCCAAGGCGGAAGAAGAGGAAAACGGAGAGGAAGATGTTAAAAAGTGTATGCGTTTCATAAACACGATTCTATCAAACATTCTGATTATTTGCAATCATAAACAAACTTAAGTATAAGAAAAAATATGGATATAACATTTATTTTAATGGTGACTATACTCCCTTTTCTCTCCGGGCCATATATTTTTCTGATGGATACTGTTTACCCGGTCATTCCGCTCATCCTTGGTTTAGGGATGTTCAAAAAACAGGGCAGTTTTCCAGGTGTTTTCCTCGGTTTTGTCTTCAGTTTTTCCATTTTTAGAATGCTCATATGCCTGCTCGTCAAAATCACCGAAATGCAACCTGGTACCCTGCAATCTACAGGTGCTTTCTTTCTTTTTCTGTCGGGAGCAGCTCTGCTCTTTCCTGGCTTTACCCCCTGGAATTGGACCGAAAACGGCTTTAAGCAAAGCGCCATCTACAGCTCCCTTCTGGGATTTTTATGGGCATTTTGGGTTGGGCTGTCAAAAGCGGTCTTTACCGACTACTATGAACCAGAATGGGTCGGTCCAATTGAAATCTATCTCTCCTTTATGTCCAGTCTATTTCCTGGGATCATATTGGCATGTATCGGCTGGACTTTAGCAAAAATCTATCCCGCTGATTATAAGGATATCATTCAAAAAATAATCGGCTTGCTCACCATCTTGGTTGGGGTAATGATCATGTTCCATGGGATTACGATACGGACAACACGGGAAGAATTAAAGCCAAAACCTGGTCCAAGAGTACAGTTGCATGAATTATTCCAGTTGCCGCAACAATAGGGAATACCGAAATGCATTGCCAGTTTTAATACATTTCGATATATTCACGGAATAAAATTTTGTTAACTTGTAAATTAAACATTAAATCTAAAGGTTATTATGAATCTTTCTGGCGTGAATCCGTGTTGTCCGATAAGATCTCTTGCTCTTGCTGCCCCTGATCAACCCGTACCTGAGACTGAAGCTTCCTCTGATGTACAACAGACTGACCTTCTTCTCCCTCCTCTGCCTGAAATGAAGATAGCACCCTTTGCTTTGTTTTATCAATATTGTTACGTTCCTGGTAAGGACGTAGGGGTAATGGAACCCTTTTCAGCTGATATTATCCCCTTGAAGCAATTTAAAGAAAAAATAGATACCCAAATAAGACAGGTATTTGAAAGGTTGAAACTGCAACAAATATCTCTTCTTAATTGGGGTCTTGAAATGAATAGATTAGAGCATCTTAACAAATTGCTCAAGAAGTGTGTGAAAGCTCCTGCATGTATGCAAAAGCCTCCTTTCTATCTCAGTTTGATCCAAGAATCAAGGGGGGGCCAATACAAAAACGAAAATCGGCCTGAAATTGAAAGAGCTTCTGCTTCTTCCCCTGAAGAGATTGCTCAACTTCAACAGGAAGATCAAAAGTACAGAGCACGCAAAGCTGCCGAAGCAGCCGGATAAATAAAGCTTTAATCTAAGATCCTGTTCAGAACCGTACATCCTGAACAGGCTTTAAAATTAATCCTTTTGGATCACCTGCATTAAATGATCATCGGTTTTCGCAGACCAGAAGGAATGGGAAATTTTTTCGCTTTGCACCAAGTGAATAAGCTTTGTCATGTTATTGACAAAAGAGTTTTTCCAATCTTCAAAGCTTGCAGATTGAGACCCTGCCGGCGGAATTGATTTGGCAAAGTCCTTTAACTCAGGACTTAAAGGGCAATCAATTTTTATCTCAATGGCAACTTCATGCAAATGGTCATTTGCATTTGTGATCGCCGTATTGTTTTTGAGTTGGACGATCATGAGCTCGACTGGTTCAGAAGTATTGTTCACTGTTTTATGAAATTCATTTTCAGGATCGGCCTTGCGAACCACAGTTGCCCCGGTGGGTAATGTTATATCAGTTGTCCTGCCGTCAGCTTCGAGCCTTGTGATTGTCCCCCCTTGCAACACAGTAATCACAGAAGGATAATTGTCGCGGTGAAGACCAATTTCTTCATGCGGAGAAATTTTCACCCGTACGATGGTGATTTGATCGTTTTCAAACTGTTTTGCATATTCAAGAGAAGATAATTCAAACGATAAGGCAAACATCATAAGGGTAAATAGTTTTTTCATGAGCAACTCCTGTTAAAGATGATGATTTTTTTGAATTATTTTACCAAAAATCATTTTTCCGTGCAACAGATATTCCATTAATGACAGCAACAATAAATGGCGTATCCAGTTTTACCCATAATATAGACTTTAATTCAACACAAAGGCACGAAGATACCAAGACACTAAGAGGGGATGCTCTCCAGGTTAAAATTTCTTTGTTTCTTTGGGACTTTGTGCCTTTGTGTTGAATTTATTATAGATAACGCTTAAAAGTTTTTTGTTTACTTATGGGTAAAAGTATGTTTACGCCTTTGCGTTTCAAAATTTTTAGATCGAAATTACATTTATAGTTGCTGTTTGCGCTCGTACTGGTTGCAAAAAAACAAGCTATACTCTACAATGTGCACAAAGAATTATTTTCTAAAATTCAACTACCATAAATATATATCTTATAAACACTTAAACAAACTCAAAAAGGTTTATTATGACCCAGGATATCTTATCATCCTCTTCTTATCATTCCAGAAGTACATACAATTATACAATTCAAGATCAACCGTCATATTCTAATAAGCAAGAGCACGATCACCAAGAGCAATCAAAGCTTCTCCATTCCCCTGAAGATTTTGCCCATCAATTACAAGCGTCAAGATTGTCTCAAATATTTTCTGAAAGATTTAAAACTCAATATAAAAACCCGCTAGAACAGGTGATTGAACGGTTAAATAATAGTCAAGCTTTGGAAACGATGAAAGCAGTGGAAAGAGAGGAGATAACTGGCCCCCAAATCAACTTAATTGAAACAAGTACCCGTCAAATAGTAGAAGCCACCCTATTACGTCAAGAAATTACGAAAAGACTTGGAATTAGAAAAGAAAGTCTGTCTACCCCTCCTGAAGAATTAAGTAAAAAGCCGATTCTGGCAAAGCGAAAAATAATAGGAGAAGTGAAGCCTGCATCCCAAGCTTTCTTAAGTGAAGAGGCCGCCCATAAATTAAATATATTACTACAATTCAATGAACATATTAAAAAATTTGACAACAAGGACGGAATTGACCACTATAAAGAATTAACTAAAGACCAAATTCTTGCAAGAATCTCGACACCTGATGAACAGCGGGAACAGGATCTGTGTGACTGGGCCCAAGGACGATTATTAAGACCTGTTGATTCTAAGGGTTATATTAAAATAGATGGTCCCCTGATCTCCAAACTTTAGTTCGTTCCTATCGCTGCATTCCCATTTTGTCATGGAACAAAAACCTTCCGGTGGCTAAAATAAAAAATATATATACCGAAGGTGGTTCAAAAGTTGGGATTTTGACAAGGAGGCTGCTCAAAATTTTTCGTCTGGAACGAGTGACCATTGCCTATGGCCAAGGCACGAGTGAAGACAAAAATTTTGATGCAAAGCTGACGCCGTCAAAAACCAATTTTTGAATCACGTTCGGTATATTTTAGTAAAAATTTATTGATTCTCCTGGAGTCACTATGCCCGTACCGGAAAAACCTGGGACCTTTTATCTCGGAAAACTGTTCGATGCTGCAACAGGACAGGTCACAAACAATCCGCTTTTTTATAATTCCAAAGATTTGACGACTCATGCTGTGTGTGTTGGCATGACAGGCAGTGGTAAGACTGGACTTGGCATCGCATTGATCGAGGAGGCCGGTTTGGATTCCATCCCTTCCATTGTTATTGACCCAAAAGGAGACATGGCCAACATTCTCCTGACTTTCCCCGATTTGTCTGCGGAAGAGTTTGCCCCCTGGATCGATCCCGGAGAAGCAGAGAGGAAGGGGGAATCATTAGAATCGTATGCAAAAGAGGTTGCTCATACTTGGGCGGAAGGGTTAAAAACCTGGGATGAGACTCCCAAACGCATCCAGGATTTGAAAGCCGCTGTTTCCATGGAAATTTATACACCGGCAAGCCGGGCGGGAATTCCCCTTTCGATCTTAAATTCTTTTCAGGCCCCTTCTAAAGAATTCCTTTTGGATGTCGATGCGATGAGAGAAAGGGTGGCATCCACCACATCGAGCCTGCTGACATTGCTTGGCATTAATGCAGACCCAATCAAGAGCCGGGAACATATCCTAATTTCGACTATCATCGATCATACATGGCGCGAAGGCAAAGATGTCACTCTTGCCGGTCTGATTCAACAAATACAAAAACCCCCTTTCGATAAAATCGGCGCGCTCGACAAAGATACCTTTTTTCCTCAAAAGGAGCGCATGGCTCTTTCGGTTACACTGAACAATCTTTTAGCCTCACCCGGATTTCAAGCCTGGATGGAAGGGGTCCCATTGGATATTCAGCAATTGCTCTACACCCCTTCGCTGAAACCCAAAATTTCGATCATTTCCATTGCCCATCTCCCCGATTCTGAACGGATGTTTTTCGTCACATTGTTATTAAACCAACTCATCAGCTGGATGAGGAGGCAGCCGGGCACATCGAGTTTACGCGCTCTTTTTTATATGGATGAGATTTTTGGCTATTTTCCTCCAACTGCAGCGCCCCCCTCAAAAATGCCGATGATCACCCTGTTAAAACAGGCCCGGGCCTTTGGCTTAGGACTGGTATTGGCTACGCAAAATCCCGTCGACCTGGATTATAAGGGATTGTCGAATTGCGGAACATGGTTTATCGGCAGATTGCAGACCGCAAGGGACAAGATGCGCGTTGTGGAAGGCCTTGCCGCCGCATCCAATGGCGAGATCGATGCAAAAGCGATGGATAAGCTCATTGGCGAAATCGGCAACAGAACATTCATCATGCGAAGCATCTATGAGACACAAGCCAAAATGTTCCAAACTCGCTGGACCCTCTCCTATCTGCGAGGACCCTTGACGCTAAAACAAATTGAACTCCTCACCTCCCAATGCAAAAAAGACTTTAAAGAAACGGACACAAAAACAGAGACAACAAAAGCAACAAACACGGCAAACAAAGCGATTGTCCCCTCCGGCATCTCTGAATACTTTGTCTCCTCTGATCAGCATCCTTCGACAGTATGTTATCAACCCCTCCTTGCCGGTTTTTCCAAACTCCATTTTATCGACAAAAAAGCCAATGTCGATGACTGGGTAAACTCTATTTTAGTTGTCGCCCCGGATGAAAATGGAAAAATCAATTGGGAGAATGCGAAAAGCTACCCGGACCTAAAAGCTAAGCTCTCCAAAACACAGGACCTGCAGGCAACGTATACCGAAGCTCCTTCAGAGATCCTGCAAGAAAAAAACTACTCCGTTTATAAACGGGACCTCCTGGCCCACCTTTATCAAAACAACGCACTGAAAATATTTACCTGTCAGGAGCTTAAGCTGCTCTCTACTCCAACAGAAACCGAGGTGGAATTCAGACAGAAAGTTTCTTTGGCCTTAAGAGAAAAAAGAGACGCCCTTGTACAAAAATTGCAAGACCAATATGGCAAAAAAATTGCTGCATTGAAAGATAAGATTACGATCGCTAAAGGGAAAAAAGAGGTGCAGCACTCTCAATCCCTCTTTCAAAAAATTATGGCCTTCCTGTCGATATTAGCAACAGTTGTCGCAAGCTTGCTTGGGAAAAAAATCACCAAAACGACCATCAATCAAGCCGGAACAACACTTAGACGGGTCGAGCGCATCGGGAAAGAGAGCCAGAGTGAATCGATCACCGATGAAAACCTGCAAAGCTTAGAAAAGCAGCTGCAAGAAACAGAGTCCCAATTAAATGATGAGATCAGCAAAATTGCTGCTCCCGCCGATGCAAGTTCTATCCCTCTTGAAGAAATCACGGTCCGCCCCCGCAAGACAGATATCGCCGTGGACGATGTCGCCCTCATCTGGTGGCCTGCAAGCAATTCATTCTAATCGAAAAATTGATTACGTACCCCTGCCCGTGCCCGTGCCCGTGCCTGTACCCGCACCCTATTACTCAAAAGTCTAATAAGCAATTCAACGCAGAGGCGCTGAGGCGCAAAGACGCAGAGGAAAACAGGATTTAATTTTGAATTTTCTTTCTCCTCTGCGTCTCGGCGTCTCGGCGTCTCTGCGTTTATCCATTGATGTCACGTTGTAGACAGATATTTTTCGAGTTATAGGTAACATGATGAAGGCATAGGCACGATCACGAACGGAAAAAAATTGTAAATAAAATTTACCTTCAATTGTAGTTATTCATTAGTCTCGTTTAGGTCTCTTCCTCATCCAAACGCACCAAAACCCAAGATTGCAAAGTCCCGTCAGTAAAATGAACGATGACATTCACCAGGTCCTGAGTAAGGTTGAAAATCCCTGTCGTCATGAGAGGCGATGTAGAGGCATCGCTTAAAACCCAGGAGGCTTCCTGCGTTTTGGGATCAACGTACCCCTGCAAAAGGTAGGTCTGATCGGTAGTCGCATTATAATAGGTGCCGGCAATCCCCCCTTCTTTGTTCACAGCCAACTGGATGATCAGAGTGGAAAAAGGGGCCTGCTCTTCGCTTTTAGCAGCTAAAAACACTCCTAAAGGCAGCCAGTCTCCTTGAGGCGCTCTGGCCGTTGCAGGCACAGGCATTCGAGACGGCACCTCTTGTTCTTGCGGTGCCTCTTCATAATTAACAATAACTGGGTACCCGCTGTTATCGTAATAGATGGGCGAGCGCCAGTCATAGGGAAACCAGTTGTTAACGATGGTCCAGGTCGGCCAGCTAAACCACCTTGCACCATGATAATAGTAATAAGGATAATAATTGCGACGGGCAAAAAAACTGGAGTTAAAAAAATGGAAAAATTCGGGGTGTTCACTCCTTACCCTCGCAGAGAAACGGGCTCTGTTCACAGGGGAAAAAAAGCGTCTCCGGAAATCGGACATGTTCATTTGCCGCGGGTTATTGATGCCTGGTTGATGACCTGTCCGCGCCCTGATGATCTGTTGAATGTCATCCCTTCTTATGGGCGGGTGTCCTCTCATGGGACTGCCATCCGGCATTCTTCCTTGTTGAACCGGAACAATAGGGCGGCCTCCCTGCATTCTTGGACCATCGCCTCTGCTAAAGGACGGGGTCCTGCTGCCGGGATTCATATAAACTTGAGGCCCTCCTCCGGCTACAGACAAAGTCTGACTCTGAGGGGTTGAGCCTTGTGGAGCATGGGGCATCGCAGGGTGCGACATGGAGGTATGTTCTGCACCTTGTGGACTGACTGGTTGGCCCTGCACTTCGCTGTTCTCAGTTTTATCCCCCCCAAAAAGAGAAGATCCACTAACCGGCGAAACACATAAAATGAAAAGAACGAAAGACAATCGCTTCATTTTACTCTGGTCTCCATGATTGGATCGATATTGGGTAGAATTTTGCCGTCGATACTCCGTGCAAAAGAGGCAAACGTATAGTGATCGGAATCGATTTTTGTATATACATGAGTGGCAGAAGCTACTCTGCCATCTCCCGTGGTAAAGGCTAAAACGGAATACCAGCTGTTCCCCTCTCTTGACCAAAAACTCTCCCCAAATCCACCCTCAGAGTTGAAAATCCAGGAACGTATTTTCATGCGTATGGGATCGAAGGCAATAATCTGTTTTCCTTCCAACGTTTTTTTGTTTTCTTTTTTGACTGTAAACTGCTGGAGTAAAAAGTTTTTTTCCTGATCCCACTCATATGTGGATGTCACTCGTATACCGCCGCCGTCGCCTTTATCCTCCCACTTGCCGACAAGCCACTCCAATTCCTTGAGGTGTTCATAAGAAAGGGGCATTGTAGGGCCGCTTTCTGCAGACGGTTTTATTCCATCTTTTCTTTGGCTTTCTGAGGTTTCCTGATTATTACAGCTTAAAACGGCAACTGAGATCAGTCCGGTCAGCACAATCTTCAGCATTATACTATTCATAGTGAACCTCCTTTTTATCTATTACTCTCCCAGGACATAATGAAAAATCAAGGGTGCTACGATCGAGGCATCTGACTCGATGACAAAACTTGGGGTTTCCAAATCCAGTTTTCCCCAGGTGATTTTTTCATTTGGAACAGCGCCGCTGTACGATCCAAATGAGGTGATACTATCGCTAATTTGGCAAAAGTAGGACCAACAGGGGACATTAATATGGAGGTCCTGATGAAGCAGCGGGACAACACAAATGGAGAAGTCCCCGGCAATTCCCCCTCCGATCTGGAAAAAGCCCATTTTATATGCAGCCGACTGCTCTTTATACCAGTTCACAAGAAACGCCATCTGCTCCAAGCCCGATTTGATAATGGTGAACCTGCTAATATCTCCCAACATAATGTGGCCGGTCAAAATATTGCCCAAAGTCGAATCTTCCCATCCAGGGGTGACAATAGGAAGATTTTTTTCCTTAGCTGCCAAAACCCAGCTGTTTTTCGGATCGATTTCAAAGGATTTTTTTATCGAAGGGATATCGAGCAATTGATAGATGAACTCAAAAGGGAAATAACTTTTTCCTGAACTGTCGGCAGCCTTCCAAAGAGAGAATATTTCTTTGGCTATGCGGCGAATGGCTGTGTCTTCGGGAATACAGGTGTCGGTCACACGGTTCATCCCCTTTTGGAGAAGAGCCAGTTCATCTTCCTTCGAAAGAGAACGATAGTGAGGAATTCGCAAATAATGCGAATGGGCAGTCAGATTAAAAATATCTTCTTCCAAATTGGCGCCTGTGCAGGAAATTGCATGCACTTTATCCTGACGGATCATTTCTGCAAGCGAAATTCCCAATTCCGCCGTGCTCATAGCTCCCGCCATGGCAACCAGCATTTTTCCCGGCCGATTTAAATGGGAGATCCAGCTTTCAGCAGCATCGACGCAAACAGCGGAGTTAAAATGTTTGTAATTCTTTCGCATGAACTGTTGAATGGTCATTTTCACCCCTTTGGTAAACAGAATTTGTAAGAGAGCAATTTATAGATCAGTTTAGCTGCAAGATAATCAGGCGCCACATTATAAGGACAGGGAAGCAATTCGACAACATCGAGGCCGACGACTTGTTTTTCATTAAAAACTCTTTTTAAAATTTTCATCGCGGTTGTCCAAAACAGACCACCCGGTTCCGGAGTACCAGTAGACGGCATCAAGCTGGGATCGAACGCATCCAGATCAAAGGTGATGTAAACGGGCCCGTCCAATTTCTCCAAAATCGAATCGATACACCTGTCTGATTCATCGATCAGATGTGAGAAAAAAGTATTTTCGCGATCCAGAAGGGCAAGCTCTTCCCTGGCCATGCTTCGAATTCCCACCGAGACAATTTTTGACACTTGCCCAATCTCCCTGACGCGCGCCATCGCTGAAGCATGGCTCCAGGGATTCCCTTCATAGAGTTGCTGTAAATCTGCGTGGGCATCGAATTGAAGCACAGTCAGCTTTTTGTACTTTTCCGCCACAGCTTTGACCGGGGCGTAGGAAATGGAATGTTCGCCTCCAAGGGTCACGACAAATTTATCTTTTTTCAGCCATTCTTTTGTTTTTTTGTACGTCATTGCAAGCATTTGTTCCGATGTGCCGGCGACAATAGGTTTATCGGTATATATCCCATGTAAATAAACCTCGGAATTTGTTTCGATGTCATACAGTTCCATGTTGCGCGAAGCTTCGATTAAAGCTCCAGGGCCTTTGTCGCTTCCCTTTTGATATGTCGACGTTTTGTCGAAAGGGACAGGCAAAAGAACAATTTTCGCATGTTGTTCAGCTCCATAAGGATCGGGTAGCCCGGCATATCTTCCCTCAATGCCTTTGCCTTGTCCAATGATATTTTGTTTTTTCATGTGATTAAATAAGTATAGCTCTCCAGAGCTTGTTTAAATTTTTTCTTAACTTGCGCAGATTCGAGAAGGGTAAGGCGGCCGGCTTTCACTGACTCTTCCACTTTTACGTACAGCTGTTCCATCTGTTTTTCTGTATTATACTGTGCGTAATGAAGGACTTCCTCGACAGTATCGCCCTCTACGAGTTTCGAGAGCTTCCATGTTCCGTTTGAACTGAGTTCTGCGTGGACGACATTTGTATCTCCGAAAAGATTATGCAAACCGCCTAAAATTTCCTGATACGCACCAACAAGAAAAATGCCAATGTAGTAAGCGCCTTCCTGATGATACTTATGCAGGTTCAGAAACTTGGCAGCCATTTTTTTTCCAATAAACGTATCAATTTTCCCGTCGCTGTCACAGGTTAAATCAGCAAGCACCCCGCAGTGTTCCGGAGGTTCATCTAAACGATGGATCGGCATGACGGGAAACAGCTGATTAATTGCCCAGGAATCGGGCAACGACTGAAAAACAGAGAAATTGCAAAAGTAGGTCTCGAGAAGGAAACGGTCCAAAAACTCCATTTCTTCCGGCACTTCTCCCTGCTGCTTGCAAAGGTCGTGAATTTTCATCAGGAGCAACCGGTACACCTTTTCCGCCAAAGCCCGTTCCTCAAGCGATAATTGTCCTCCGACAAATTCTGTAAGAATTTTATCCTTCAATTCCTGACAATCATGAAAAATCTCCCGGCAGTTTTCAAAAGAGACTTCATTGAGAGCTGCTGTAAGAGTCTCCAATATTGGATGGCTGCAGGCAATTTCAGAATTGACCGACAGGTCCGTAGAGCTTGTCACATCGATCACTTCGACAATGAGAACTGAGTGGCGGCTCACAATCGCACGTCCCGACTCGGTGATGATTACCGGATCGGCGACATTTGCCTGCACGCAAGCCTCTCCAATAACCGAAACGACATTCCTGGCATACTCTTCCATTGTATAGTTCATCGATGAATCATTTTGACTTCGCGTGCCGTCGTAATCGACGGCAAGGCCGCCGCCGACATCAAAAAAAGAAAGGGTTGGGTAGTTTTTAGCAATTTCTGTATACATTCTCGAGGCTTCATTCAATGCGGACTTTATCGACTCAATTGTCGTTTGCTGGCTGCCTATGTGAAAGTGAAGAAGTTTGAGCCACTGTTCTTTTCCTTTCACTTTCAGTGTTTGCATGCACTCGACAATCTCATAGGTAAAAAGCCCAAATTTCGCATGGTCGCCGCTGGAAGACTGCCATCGTCCGGCGCCAGGACTTGCAATTTTCATTCTAAATCCGATCTCCGGTTCAACAGACAACTTTAGCGCCATTTCAAGGACGAGTTTTAACTCATAAGGCTGTTCGATAATAATGATTGCCCGTTTTCCAAGCTTTCGCGCCATCAGGGCAAGCGAAATATACTCGCTGTCTTTATAACCGTTGCAAAGAAGCAGGGATTCGGGATGGTTGTCTAATGTCAGGACAGCAATCAGCTCAGGTTTGCTGCCGACTTCGAGCCCCATTTTAAACTGCCGCCCATATTTTTCCACGCATTCAACCACAGAGCGCTGCGGATTAACTTTGACAGGATAAGCCATACAATGGCGGCTCCGGTAACTGTATTCTTTAATTGCATGGGAAAAGGCTTTATGGAGTGAATGGATGCTGCTTTTGAGGACCTCATTAAAACGGATTAAAATGGGAGGTTCAATTCCTTGTGCGACAAGGGTTTGTACGAGCTTATACAGATCGCCGCTTTTTTTTGTCCGGCCGGGCTTGACCAAAATATTGCCCTCGGGGCTTACATCAAAATAGCCGTCGCCCCACCGTTTTAGGAAGTAAAGATCTTTTTGTTTCATTGAAAAAATTCCATTTCATTCAGTTATGTATCAATACATATTTTTAACTCAATAGAATTTTATGATGAGAACAAAGGGGCAATGGGCAATGGACGGGATGGACAGAATGGACAGAATGGACAATGGACGACATGAGACAATTGCAAAAGTCTTAGATTACTAAGAGCAAGAAAATATTAAACACAAAGGCGCAAAGACGCAAAGATAATAAACAAATTTTAAAGATATACGTCACAGATATAATCAACGATTATAACGATAAAAGCGATAAAAACGATAAAGACTATATATAAGAAAATTTAAAGCTTGATTTGACCCATTCACTTTTATCGGTAATCCGATAAAAGTGAGACGCTTTAAGCCGCTACTTGAAAGGCGAGCTAAAGAGATTTAAAGCGCTCTGAAACCGCCTTTTAAGTAGCGGCTTAACTGAAGATATGTTAGCTATCAGGAGTTATATCGTTTATATCGTTATATCGTTAAAATCGTTGACTATGCCTGTGAAGTCAATTCTTCTATTTTTATCTTTGCGTCTTTCGTGCCTTTGCGTTAAATTATTATCTGTTACTCTTAATCCAAAGACTTTTGCAATTGTCTCATGTCGTCCATGGCGTCCATGTCGTCCAAGCAGTCTATATTTGTTGACACAATACATTTTTTCTGATATAATCTATGGACCTTACTAATAATAAATTAACTGGAGATTAACTTTATGATGGGTCTGACTGCAACTGCGCCCGGCGTTTCTGGAAATCACTCAGCTGCGCATGCCCAAGCCGCTAACGGGGCAGCTACTTCTGTTTCTCCCGCATCATCTGCAGAGCAAATCGCAAAAGCAGCATTATCCAAGCTTTGCAGTATGGTCAATTTTTCTAAAATATCCCAGTTTCTTTACCCTTTCCTCCCAATAAAAGAACAACTGGCTCTGTCTAAAATTTCGAAAGAGGAAAATGCAACTTGCCGCAGCTACCGTAAACTCACAAAGAAAGAAGTCACTCATCACAAAATTATGGACAAAGAAATACAAGAAGTAGTAAAGTATGCGCTCGGCATAAATACCTTATGGCTTAGTTGTGGTGAACTCCGCGACCTCAACTCCCTTACCCTCATTGCATCCCTAAAACATCTAACATCATTACATCTAGGAGGTTATTCTCAACTAATCGATGGCGATGCTTTAAGCATACTAACCTCCTTAACACAATTGAGCACTTTAGCATTACCTGAATGCGGCGCAACAGGCGCCGGGCTAAAACATCTTTCTTGTTTCACCAAATTGCAAATGTTATATTTAGGTCATAATGCTTTTAATAGAAATTCTTTATTGGCACTGACCTCTATTCCAAGCCTAAATACTTTACACTTAGAATCTGTCAAAATAACATCTGAAATCCTGAAAATCTTAAGAGTTCTTACCCAGGTGCGATCTTTAAACTTAAAGAGTGCCAAATTAGGATATGACAGCTTCGGTGGCGACAGTGCAACCTTAAGCTCATTTACACATTTAGAGTCTTTAAGTTTAGAAAAGGTTAAGGTAACAAATGATGTCCTGATAAGTCTAACTTTTCTTGAACAATTGCGCGTGTTAAATTTAGATCAAGCTACGTTAGATGCTGATGTTGACCTCAGCTGTCTGACACATCTTACAAATCTGACTACTTTACAACTACGTTATAGCAAACTCAATGATAACAACTTAACATTCTTACGTTCTTTTGCACGTTTACATACCCTGTTTCTAAGTGGCAGCAGGGTAACACATGCCTCTTTAACGCAATTAGCTCTTCTTCCAACTTTACGTATGTTAGATTTCGGGAGTTACAATCTGCCAGTTGACAGCTTAACGCATTTCACACATTTTACACAACTACACACGTTATATTTATGGTGTCCTTTATTGACAGACGATAAAATAAAAAATCTTGCCTCTCTCACCCAACTAAAATGTTTAGATCCGACTCGATGTAATCAATTAACTAAAAAAGGCATAAATAGGATTAGGCATATGTTGCCTGGGGCACGAGTAGACGATGGCATTTTTGACACGAGAAGCGAAGAAACAGAAGAAAAGAGACAATAAAATAGTTTCCTCCTTTCTTTACGCCAAGCTGCTTTGCTGCCGGCAAGCCTGATGTAAATTCCAGGCACCGGCATTGCTAAAATTCCAACTTAACGCAAAGACAAAGACGCAAACTCGACTTTAGCAATTTTTAATCAGTGGCCAAGAAGAGAAGGAGATTTTCCAAGTCTATTTTTTCTATGCTTTGATTTTTCGCCCACTGTGAAAAATAAGATGGTTAACTTCTCATCAAAACGATTTCCACTAATTTTTCTTGCAGCCCTGCAGGCTGCGTCTGTAACTCAATTCCACCCAGGGCGTTGCCCCAATGTCATTAAGTTAAATTAATTTATTTTAAATACGATGTGCTAGCTCCTGTCGCCGCATCCGCGGCTGTTCCTTTTGGCATCCATACCCCAGGCTGACGCCTGGGGCTACATGCTGTTGCCGCTTCGCGGCTTAAGCAAAAAACCACGAGAATGGCCGTGAAACGGCCAAGGCATGTAGTCCCAGGCGTGAGCCTGGGGTACGAATAACAATAAGACAGCCGCGGATGCGGCGATAGGAGCTAATACGTCGTATTTATTTATAACAAATTATTTTAACTTAATGATATTGGGGCGTTGCCCTGGGCTATTGCAATTTTAGTCCTTTGGACTTTTAGCAAAAATCACTAGAAGCCCGAAGGGATTCAACTGCAACAGCCTAGGGCAACGTCCTGGGTAGAATTGAGTTACAGATGCAGCCTGCAGGGCTGCAAGTAAAACTATCGACTCTAAAAAATGCTAAAGTCGAGGCAAAGAATTGGTGTTAAACTCTTTGCGCCTTTCGTGCCCTTTGCGTTTCCATTTGAATTCTTGTGCAAATTCAAGTTTGCTGTCAGATAATCCACACATATCCTTTAAGGCTATTGGAAACACCATTTATTTTTGCTGCCGCGGATGATGCGACAGAAGGCAATCTCTTAAGACCGCCCCGCATTCAATTGTTTTAGCAACTCTCTTTGATAGGCATAATGAGAAGCGTCTTTCATCAACGGGTTGTCATACTGCTTTTGAGGTATTTTAGCCTTGATTGTTTTGACAGCTTCTTCCGGCAATTTTTTTGATGCCTCTTCGATCTGCCTTGCTATCTCTGCAAAAATTACCTGTTTGCCAATACCTGCAAACTGCAATTGGTCATCGCACATTTTTTCTGCCTGGAAGGGAGATTGAGAAGTTTCCCCCTGTATGGTAGCAAATACTAAGTCGTTAATGTCAACTTGTTTGGCTTCTTTAAAAAAATGAGGAATTAAAACTCGTAAAGCCTGTTCGTTCCAGTAAATTTTTGCCTCTTTTTGCAACTCTTTACCTGGCAATGCAAGATGTAGATTAACAAAGTTAGTGTGTAAGTTAGAAATTACTGGTGGACTTAATTTCTCTTTAGGTTCCTCAAAGAGTGTGATAGGGACTTTTTTATAAATATCTGTGAGCAATTTTAAAATTTCATTAAGGCTCTCATCGGTATGAAAAGAAATGGCAAAGTTTGCAGTCATATCTTCAACAGGGTCACTGATAGAGAGTAGATAAGAAATGGTGCCGTCTGCCATTTTCCTCGGCCCTTCTCCGAATCTTTTCGTTTGTTCGATAAAATGTCCTTCTGTCCCTTTTCTTACCTTACCGTCACTAAGTAATGGTTCTGGCAAAATTGTTCTTTCAATCTTTTCTGGAGCAGCAGATGGTACTGACTGTGCTGGTACAGGTGCCTCTGATCGCTTTGTCTCTGGATCAGCAGGTGGCTGTGCTTGAGCTGGAACTTCATCCTTTGTTTTAGCGTGAATCACGAGTTCTTCGGCATCTGCAGCAGGATCTGCCTTTTTTGGAGCTGGAACTTCATCCTCTGCTTTAGCGCGAATCACGAGTTCTTCTACTTCTGCAGCAGGATCTGACTTTTCTGGAACTGGAACTTCATCCTTTGCTTTAGAGTGAATCACGAGTTCTTCTTTTTCTGCAGCAGGATCTGCCTTGCCTTTGACTGCTTTTGTTGAAAGCTTGTCATGATTTTCTTTTTGGAAGATTTTCAAAGCTTCAATGGCGACTTTTTCAGTAACTTTTCCATCGGCAGGCAATTTTATTGTGATCTTTTCTTTGAGCCATTCAGGTAAGTTCTGGCTGGTATATTCTTTTTTATAACCAAATAAATGAAGAAACAGGCCAAAAATGGAGAAATTATGGTATTGAAGATTTTTCGTTTCTGGATCAATACGATACAGGGTCTTTGTAAACCAGTTGCCAATTTTTTTCCCTTCATAGCAAAGCTGCTCTTTGGCAACCGAAAGTTTATTTATGTCTGAAATTATATTCATTGATACCCCATATTTTATTAATTTTTTAAATCATAATAAAACAATAAACTTAAAACATCAATTAAAAAATAGGGGTTAAAATTTTCAATGATACCGAAGGTGGTTCAAAAATCACCTTTAGTATAATTATCTATGATTTACCCGCAAAAGATAAGGGGTGGTTCCCGTATTCCTTAGTCTTTTGATCGGATCGCCGATTTTGTGTTGATCGCCATATTCTGTCATGGCTTCTTTCCTGATCGAATCAGGAAAGAATGAAGTAGAGAACGAAAGGGAAACTTCCGGCAAAGGATTGGCTTTTGTGAAAAAGGCAACGACTTCGAAATCTTCATTCGAATCATTAATAAATGTATGCAATGTACCGGTAGGAACAAAGACATAATCAAAACGTTTGACAGGCAATGGCTTTGGAGGTTGATTTGGGACAATGACATGGAATTTCCCTTGCCCCTGAGAAATAACATAGAGGGTGCCGACATCCGGATACCATATGGCATCCCGTGCGACACCAGGCTTTAAATGGGCTCTTAAGACCGATATTTTATCTAAAATATTCCAGTTGTCTTTGACTCCCCAAACGACCGATCCCATATCCCCCTGACTGAACAAGGGAGTGACTTGAGCTAAATCAAATTTATAGGGACTTCCTGTGAGCTGATGTTGTGATGAGGAATCAGGATAAAATTTTCCCACTAAAGGATTTGAAATAGTCCCTTCCCATTCTTTCAAATCTGCATGGGGAGAGGTGTAGGCATCGCGAAGAGGGACCGGAATCCCATTAAATGCAACAGGCAAATCGATATCTTTCGGGCGGTCAGAACTAAACCCAACCAGCATCACTGCCTTGTCCTTGCCTATATTGTTCAGCGAATGAAGAGCGCCTTGGGGAATAAACCAGCACATTCCGGCAGATAATGTAAATACGGCAGACTCGCCGGGTGAGCGCCAAAGGATGATTTGTACACTACCCGAAATCAGATAGCCAAGTTCGGTAGCATTAGGATGCCAATGAGGCAGCCGCATGCTTTCATCCCACAGTTCAAGAGTATAGCAGGTCACACCGTCTAAAGCGGGAAAGTTATCTTTATCGACGATCCAGGCGCTTCCTACATCTTTGATGGAGTATTCTTTAATTTTATTTTTAGTGGACAACAAAAAATCTACATCTGACATAAGTTTACCTTCATTAGGGGTTGCATAGGCACAAGAAGCAGATAACAACAGGAGACAAACTAATCTATACGCAAAAGTCATCGGTAACCTCTTTTACACTCTTATTACTCCATGGATTGCAATTAAAGAGCGAAATCGTCATCTTATATTTTTTTATTTAAAACACACAAGAAAAAAAGAGGAATACCAAATCCCCGACCGCGATGTAAGTTAGCAACTTACCATACTGCTTTGCGGTGTTTGTCTGTAAATAATGCGATGTGCGAGTTTTTCCTTTTGTACCCGTACCCATATGCATCAAGCTAAGAGTGCCTTCTCTTTTTGTAGCCCGTAGCTAAGCAAAGCGCAGCTACGGGTACGTGTGAGCACGACACAAACTGCGGTAGCAGTTCATCTTTTTTGTTTAGTGAAAAAGATGAACTGCTACCGCAGTTTGCTTAAATAACGCAACGATCCCGTAGCTGCGCTTTGCTTAGCTACGGACTACAAAAAGAGAAGACAGACAGTCACTGCAAAGCTGTAGGGTTGCTACCTTTAAACAGGGCTTTAGTGCCCTAGCTACCTCTTTACGTTGGATTCAGGTCGGGAAGTTTTTCCTTTTTCGGTTTATCACCACTTTTCTTCCCGGTATTTATTTGTTCAGGAAAATTCACTGGCAGTACGGGCTTTGCTTCCCTTACTTCCTTTACATCCATCTTTGGAAAAGGTTTTTCATGTAAAGAACGAATTTTACTCTGAAGAACCAGTACCCATACAAAAATGGCAATGAGCAGCACTAAAAGTCCCCCTATCACCAGATAAAGCCAAAGATTCATAGAGTTTTCGGCAGATGCCGATTTTTCCGGGAATTGAGAAACAACACTTTCATCGTTTTTTGGCGGCTGTCCGGTTGCAACAGCAGGAAGCACTGTTAGGGTACGGGCAGGAATTGTAGAAACTACTTTCTCTTTTTTATCGGTATTCCACCAGCTTACCGTTATTTCCGGTAAAACAATTTCTCCCGGTTGCAATGGGGCTAAAGTATATTGCTCAGTCCGGTGACTTCGAATGGCCCTTTCCCCTATTTCATCCTTTATTTCAGGCTTGTCTGCATACACCTTGATTTGCTCTGTGCTTTCAGCCAAGGTATTTATCGCTGCTAACTGACTGGCTGTAGCCCCTTCCGCGGAAATTTTCACTCCCCTGTTAAAAAATTCTCCCACACGAATTATTTGCGATGGGTCAAAAATTTCTTCCACCCTTAAAGATTTTGCAGGGATCCAGGGGGATACACTAGCTTCTGGCGGTTGCACATCCAAAACAATCTCATCCGTAGTCGCCATAAAAGATTTAAGCTGATAAAAAGAACTCATCAATGAAAATGGATCTGACTGATCATCAAAACCAAAGCCGGACAATCTGTTCCCTTTAACAGGAACCGCTCCGTGAATTATTGCTGAGGGAATTTTTAGAGGGCCGGATATGAAAGGAGTGACAAGATAACTAAATTGCACGACATTGGCGACTACCCCATTACTGTTTTTCTTAAAAACTTTTGGATCGCCGTTTTGCTCGATACCAGCATTTTCTATTTGCATTTTTTGCATCTGCAGATTTGCCAATTCCTTTGTTGCGGTCAATGTCACAGTATAGATCACGGTTTCCGCTTTATAGGGATGGGGCTGACTGACATCTGCCGTTATGGTAATTCCGCTAAAATCGGGATCTGCATTTTGCCTTTGGGAATCGCTTTTAAGCACTTCGATTGTAATAGGCTTACTTGAAAGAGTTCCTTCTTCTGTTTCAATCGCGATTTTAGGCACCACATGCTCTCCCTCTTTTTGAGGACTTAAGACATATTGCCACGAGACGGTGGAGGAAATCTTCCCGTTATTGAACACACTACTACTGGACTGTTGTTGAGATAGCACGACAAATTGTTTTCTTAATGGATCGATGTCAGGAGATAATTTTGTAGAAGTATCTTTTAAGGTTAATGTCAAAGTAAAGCTTTCACCCATGTAAACCGGATTTTTATTGACATGCGCACTAAACTCCCCTCCCCATAAAAAATAAGGAAGGATCAGACAATACAAAAGCAATCGTACTACCATGGGTCAATCCCCTCTTTTGTTCCATTTTTTTTCGATTCTATGCTGAACTTATTTTTTAAAAATGTTTTAGGATCATTAGAGATCCGGTTCAATAAAAGATCTGCATCGCGATCAAGATCTTCTTTAGAATTGTCTGTAGCGGCCTGTTTTTCTTCAGCTCCTGCCTTGTCGCTTTTCAGTTGTTCCTTTGGAGGGCTGGAAGAATCAGGAGAGTCATTTGAATCTTCTTTGGTATTGTCTTGGCCTATCTGTTGGTCTTTAGAATCGCTCCCTTCTTGATTATCCTGTTGTTCTTTTGAATCGTTCTTCTCTTTTGAATCGTTCTTTTCTTGGGAGTCGTTCTTCTCTTGGCTTTCCTCGCTTTTTTGTTGGTCTTGTTTATCTTTAGAGCCGCTCTGACCTTCAGAATTTTGCTTATCTTTAGAACTGTTCTGCTCATCTTGGCTTGTCTGTTGCTCTTCGGAATTGTTCTGCTGATCCTCTGAATTTTGTTTGTCTGAATCTTTTTTATTTTGATCCTTTGATTGACCAGATGGAGGATTTTGTTCCATCATTTTTTTCACCAGCTCAAGATTTTCTTTTGCTTGCAGGTGATCGGGATTTTTTTGTAAAACTTGAGTGTAAGCTTCGATCGCTTCTTTACATTTCTTTTGTTGAACTAAGCTGTTTCCCAGATTGTAGAGAGCGGGTAATTCCACCTCATCTCTTGTAGATGCCCTGAACATTTTTTCCGCTTCGGCAAAATTGCCTGCCCGATAGCAAGCTACCCCTTTTCGATAGCTATCCTGAAATAAGTTCATGGCGTCTTCATAGCGGCCTTCTTCTATCGCCTCGTTACCTTGGGTATCGGCATTTTTGAAGTAACTGGATAGCTGAAGTAGCCAGGGCGTCTCGCCCTGCCCGCTAGCAGCCAAGGCGTCTTGCCCTGGTTCATTCGCAGAAAGCTTAAGCTCTGCATAAAAAGGAGAGGCAAATAATAAAAGGCAAAGAGCAAAGATCTTTCCTCGTCTAAACCACCATAAAATAAATGGTAGTGCAGGCAAAAGAAACCAATAAAAACCCTCATCCCACAACTGCTTCTTTTTAAGGGCAATGACGTCGTTGTTTTTTTCAAACTCCTTTGCAAGAGCCATTTCGCTTTTCTCCCCCACCCCCGTTTCTAAATAGAGTCCATGGCCTGTTTTACTTAACGTTACAAGTTTTTCCTTTTCCAATTTTGAAACGACAGTGTTTCCTTTCTTTTTTACAATCTTACCTGAAGTATCTCTTAAAGGAGCCCCTTCCTCCGTTCCAACGCCCATCGTATGAATGACAATTCCTTTATCAGCCAATTTTTTTGCAGTCATAAACGCCCCTGAATCCTCAAATCCCCCATCGCTAATCAGCAATAGGGACTTATTTGCCCCCTGCTCTGCTTCAAGCATTTTTTGCGCCATATCCAATGCCGGCGACAATCTGCTCCCCTGGATAAGGACCAAATCGGTATTGAGCGATTGCAAAAGGTAGCGGATCGTTTCTTTATCTTCAGTGATGGGAGCGATCATATGGGGATCTGCAGCAAAGGCAACAAGACCAATCTTTATCCCTTGCAATTCATTTAAGAGATCCTCGATCTTTTGCTTAGCACGCAGCAGTCTCGATGGTTTTGTATCCGATGCATTCATCGACTCGGACAGATCAATGACGATCACCATGTTCTGATCTTTCGAGTGGACCTCAATTTCCCTAAAATTCCAGCGCGGCCCTGCCATGGCAACAACGAACAGGCTCCAGACGAGAGACCATAAAATAACGCTTAAGCCCAACGATTTTCTATTTTTTGTTTTATCGATAAGCAGGTAAGCAAGCAGGTGTTTATCGATAAACTCTTCCAGGTGGTGTCGAGATGACTTAAAGCGATAAAAGAAAAAGAGAAGAAACCACACAATTGGCAATACGCCTAAAGCCAAGAACCATTGGCTTGTGCCAAAATTAACTTGGGAAAAGTCCACTACACCCTCCTGTACACATATATCTGATGGAAAACAAGAAGAAGAAAACAGGCAAGCGCGATACTCAACGGATATTGGTAAAGCGGCTCTCTGATCAGAAAGCTCGATTCATTGGAATCTGATTTCTCCAGGAGGTTGATCTTGTTGTACACTTCACGCAGTGTATTCCTGTCTGAAGCCAGGAAATACTGTCCTTCAGTGACATCGGCAATTTCTTTCAATAATTTCTCATCCATTGCCACTTCGACCATTGTATATCCTCCCATGCCTGTCGGATAAGGTACCTGACCGCTTTTTCCCACCCCAATGGTATAAATCCGGATCCCGTACTGTTTGGCGAGCTTGGCGGCCTCAAGGGGAGGGATGCGGCTTGCGTTATCCACCCCGTCAGTTAAGAGAACAAGCACACGAGACCCCTCCGGCCGCTGACGAAGTGTCTTTACACTTAAGCCAATTGCATCCCCGATCGCTGTGGCATTGCCAGCCATACCCGGCAATGCATCGCTCAGCATGCGGCTGACCGAAACGGTATCTAAAGTTAATGGAACATGCAGGTATGCGCTCTGTCCAAAAGTGATGAGGCCCACCCGGTCTCCCTGACGCGCTAAGACAAATTTTCCCACGACATCTTTTACTGCATCCAATCGGCTGATTGCCTGCGCTTTTTCCGAAAAATCAACGGCCAGCATGGAAGCGGAAATATCGACGGCCAGCATCAGGTCATACCCTTTATTTTTTTCTTGCCTGAAGATTGAAGTCCATTCCGGCTGCATTAAGGATAGGATCAAGGAAACCCAGAACAAACCAAAGAGGATATTATAATAAAGATTTTTCTTATGTGCTTTGCAGTCCCTCGCGGAAAATGCCGCTTTTATCCGGTCGAGAGAAAAATAATGGATTTCAGGCGCCTCTTCCGCTTTATGTTTTGAAAGAGGCAAAAGTAATTTAACCAATAACGGAAGAGGGAGAAGAACGGCAAACCATGGCCAATAAAAAACAAACATTTAACGCACCCAATCTTTTGCTGCCTGTATTAAATTTTTAATTTCCTGAAGAGATACGCGGCTATCCTGCGGAGAATAGGGAACGTCTGTCAAAAGTTTTCCCTTTGTTTCCCAGTCAAATTTTTTCGCATCATTGCTTTTAAGCCATTGCAACCACTGAAGTCCCACCAAACCGGCACATTCTTTTCGGGAAAAACGTTTCAGGGCAATACGCCGCAGATATTCAGAAAGATCGATCGCTGTTTGGCGCGCAGTCAGCTCCGATAAATTTTTTTCGAGCTGCGATAGTTTATTTAACGTGTCGCATTTCCAGCTCCGTTTAAAAGAAATCCAATAGATCAGCAGGACCACGGCTAAAGTAAATAAAATAACCGCAGCAATAATGAGAAACCACCAGCCAACCGCAAGAGGCCACCAGCTGACTTTGTCCACCCCTTCAATATCATGAAGCTGCTTCAGCATCTCTTCAAAAGTGTTCATTTACCCCTCCGCCTGCCAATTCTCTTAAGAGCTTTAGGAAGATCGAGCTCCACATTAGATTCTGTAGACAATTCCATGAGGGGAACTTTATATTTTGATGCCATCGCATGAAGAAATTTTCGATTCACATTCCATTGCTGTCTATATAATTCTCTTCCAGAGGCACTTGAAGTATTTACAACCATTTTTTCCTTGTCGCTTGCATGAAATCCCAGTATTCCAAGAGGAGGGATCTCCTTGTCAGAACGATCATTGACAGAAAGAAAAACAATATCGCACTTGCGATGTAATCTATTGAGCTCAGGCTCTACAGATTCCTGATGGTTTATCTCTAAAAAGTCACTGATCAGGTAGAGTAACGATCCTGGATGAGCAATTTTGTCGATATGGCCAATAACCTGCTTGAAAGAAACTTTATGATGCTCTATGGGCGGCATGGTAAGTGTTTTGAGCATCATGGAAAATGATTTTTTATTTTTAGCCGTATTGAAAAACTGCAATCCTCCCTCGACATCTCCGAACAGGCAGGCAGAGGTCCGGTCGTGAGCCCCAAGCGCTTGCCATCCTAAATAGGAGGCTATTTTCGCTGCGATGACCGATTTAAATGTATTCTTTGTCCCAAATCTCATCGGGGCGTTCATATCCAGGACGATAATGACCTGCCTTTCGTGTTCTTGCTTAAAAAGTTTGACATGAGGTTTTCCCGATCTGGCTGTCACTCTCCAGTCAATCGTGCGAATGTCATCGCCAAAGGCATATTCGCGGACAGAATCAAATTCCAGTCCCCTGCCCTTAAAGGTCGAGTCGTGCCCTCCGGCTGCAGTTAATGTACTTTTTCTATTTGAAAAATGGGCAAGGGCAAGCTTTCGATTCTTAAATTTTGCCAATTCATTGAAATTCGGATAGAGCATTTTCACCTCGCAGCTTTTGTTAAGGAATTGCGACAACTTGCAGTAATCTCTTAATAATGTCGTTCCTGGTCACTCCATCCCCTTCCGATTCGAAAGAAGGGATGATCCGGTGCCGTAAAACAGGAGCTGCAACCGAATGAATATGTGCTGGAGTGACATACTGCTCCCCTCGCAGCCAGGCTAAAGCCTTTGCGGCGCGAACCATCGCAATGGTAGCACGAGGTGAAGCTCCAAGATCGATCCACCTGGCTAATTGTGCATCATATTTCTCGGGAGTCCTTGTAGCTGTAACAAGGGAGACTACATACCGTTTCAGATTTTCAGAGACAAACATGTTAGATGCTGCACTTCTCGCAGCCAATACTTCCTCTTGCGTGGTAAGCGGTTGGGGTAAATGATCATTACCATGCGATCTTTTTTCATCGAGCTCCAGGATTAAAAATTCATCCTGCGGGTTTGGGTACTCCACTTCAATATGCATCATAAAACGATCGAGCTGAGCTTCCGGCAAATGATAAGTTCCTTCTTGCTCGATTGGATTTTGCGTAGCAATAACCATGTATACTTCAGGAAGTTTGTAACTTTTGTGTCCGACAGTCACTTGTTTCTCTTCCATGGCTTCCAAAAGGGCCGATTGGACTTTTGCGGGAGCCCGGTTGATCTCGTCGGCCAATAAAATATGATTGAACAAGGGGCCTTTGCGAAAGACAAAATCGCTTCTTTCATGAATATAAATTTCGGTGCCTATTAAATCCGAAGGGAGCAGGTCCGGGGTGAACTGGATGCGGTGAAAATCGGCTTTGATTCCATCTGCAATCGCCTTTGCCGATTTCGTCTTTGCAAGCCCTGGCATTCCCTCGATCAGCACATGTCCGTCTGCAAGCAGACATACCAGCATATTTTGTATTAAAGAATGCTGACCGATAATCTTGTTTTGAATTGATTTTAAAAGGTTAGATAACTGATGTTCTTGAGTTTTAACATCTTCTGTTTTCCAAGTTTCCATGATACTCATCTTTAGCCTCCTATAAAACTTCGGACAAAATTATACATACATTTCTTTTTTAGACAAGAGCTCGTGTTGACTTTTTGTCTTCTTTGAGGTAAACTTGGGAGTGACATCTAAGGCGGAGTCTTATTTTGAATAGAGTAAAATTTTCGGGAAGATTGACAGCCATGACCTGTATTTTGCTGAATACCTATGGTTTCAGCGAAGAAAATAGATGCAATCATTCAAAGAAATATTGCAATCTCCTGGAACACAACCGCCTTCCTGCTCTCTCTCTCCTTCCACCCGATTCCCTGACGGATGAAATTGCCACTAATTTTTATCTCTGGCGGCATGGGGAGACCGATGCAAATTGTGCAAAAATTTTATCCGGAGGGGGCGATACACAAGCCTCGCTCACTGAGAAAGGCAGACAGCAGGCCGCCGCTCTTACCGATAAAATATTACAATTAAAGCTCCCTTTGCAGGCTATTTATTCTTCAGACCTTTTGCGTGCGATGGAGACGAGCGAGCCTGTGTTGGCCGCCTTTTCGAATCATCTGGAAGCTGTCGTTCCAAGGCCCCAGTTAAGAGAAATCCTTCATGGAAAATATGAACTGACCGACCTGCACGAACGAACGGGCCTGGCTGAAGCGATGTTTACATATGAGCTTGGCAAAATGGAAAAAGGCAATGAAGATTTTCAAAAACAAATAAGCGAAGAGATGTTTGACCGGTTTCTTTTTTGCAAAATACACCCCATAACCCGCCGATTATCCAAGGATGAAGGTGAAATTATCGACGTAGTCTCCTTTCTTCAGGGAGAGGCTCAAGAACCGGAAACTCCTTATGAGCTTTATCATCGCATCCATGCAGAACTCGTTAAGATAGCCGAAGAGACTTCAAGTCTTGGGGCTAATGAAATTGGGATATCTACCCATGGAGCAGTTCTTGCAACACTCATTAACATTGCCACGTATAGCAAGGAAGAGTGCTTTATTCCGGTTTACTACCAGACAACACCATTGCAGTCCCAAGGTGAAGTTGTCATGCCCCTCAGTGTAAAAATTGAAAATTGCGCGCTTGCCCATTTCCGGTACTGGCATAACGCGAGGCATCTCCAATTCTGCGGCATGTTGCATTGATTCTCCTGCCCTTGCCCTTGCCCCTGCCCGCTTTGTATCATGGACAATGGACTTCATGGACGATATGGACTTCATGAGACAATTGCAAAAGTCTTAGATTACTCAGGGCTAGCAAAACATTCAACGCAAAGGCGCAAAGACGCAAAGATAAAAACAGGCTCAAGAATTGGCTTCTAACGTATCTTAAGTTAAGCCGCTACTTAAAAGGCAATTTCAGAGCGCTTTAAATCTCTTTAGCTCGCCTTTTAAGTAGCGGCTTAAAGCGTCTCACTTTTATCGGGTTACCCGATAAAAGCGAATGGGTCAAATCAAGCTATAAATTTCCTTATATACAGTCTTTATCGTTTTTATCGTTATATCGTTATAATCGTTGATCATGTCTGTGACTATATCCTTGAAAGTTTATCTTTGCGTCTCTGCGCCTTTGCGTTGAATATTCTGCTAGCCCTGAGTAATCTAAGACTTTTGCAATTGTCTCATGTCGTCCATGAAATCCATGTCGTCCATTGTCCATAATACAAAGCGGGTAGGGCCAAGGTCACGAAAACTTCTTTTCTGTTATGAGAGACATTGTATAAAAAAAGAAAAGCCATATTTTTAATATGGCTTTTCTCTTTTGTATTCAAAGACTTGCGGGTGTAACAAATGCACTTGCAGTGAATTTGTTACACGCCCTATTTAGACCTTCTTATGGGAAGGAAGGTGCATTGTAAGTAAATTCAGCACTAAACTGCGCTTCGCTACTTGTCAAAGTTACAATGGGGAAGAAGATATTGACTGATGTAGTCACGCCTGTTGCAGTGGAGCTAACAAGTACTGGCAAAACATCGGCCGCGACAACTATACCAGAACCATTAGTAAGCAATCCATAAGTATAGGCGCCAGTCACAACGGGGGTAACTGTCGGGAATGTCAATGTCAGAGGCAAGGCGCTGATCAGGGTAGGTGTCCCTTCAAATACTCTGCCATCGGGAGTTGCAACAAATGGGGTAATAAAACTGCCAGTAGGAGCCGTAAAGATCGCCGTAACATCAACAGTTGCTGTCAAAGTGTCTCCAGCGACAGGAACTGTAAAGTTACCGCCTGTAGCTCCGGTAGCACCTGTTGCGCCTGTCGCGCCTGTGGCACCTGTTGCTCCCCTATTATGGCACTCAGGTTCACAACCTTTATGGTGATGTTCGTGACTGTTGTTATGTCTCTTTACATCGAAAGAATCGGCATCAATAGCAAATGCTAGTACTGGGATGCAGCTTAGCAACGAAATAATTAGTTTTTTCATAAAACCTTCCTGTAAATTGTTCAATTGATTAACGAAAAAATATGCACCTTGCACATTTAAAGGTCGCATATTTGTGTTACATAATTTTTTTGATTCAGTCAAGAAAATTCTGCAAAAGAAAGAGTAAAACTTCTCGATTCAGGTCGGCGTTTATATGATGCACTCGCCCAAAATGTAACCTGAAAATCGGATATGATCAATAATTACGGACATGGGCACGGGCAAGGGCACGCATCCAATTACCTATAAGTCCAATAAGCAATTCAACGCAGAGGCGCTGAGGCGCGAAGACACAGAGGAAAACTGTATACAAGGAATCTAGAAAGCTTGATTTGATTCATTCACTTTTATCGGCAAACCGATAAAAGTGAGACGCTTGGGCCGCAACTTGAAAGGCGGGTCAATGGCATTTAAAGCATCCTAAAATCGCCTTTCAAGTTGCGGCCCACTGGATGCCTTAGCCACAGAAACGTTTTGTTCTTTCTATTGGTTCGAACTGGGTAATCAGGTGTTTAAATTTTCTCTCTCGCCTCCTTAGTCTTTGCGTCTCTGCGTTTATCTATTGACATCACTTTGTAAACAAGTATTTTATGAGTTATGGGTGATAGGATGCGGGTAAGGGCATGGGCACGGGGTTGTATATGGATCAGTGGCAGAAATTCATTAAAAAACAAGAGGCTGAGCTAGGGGTTGAAGCAGTTGGTAAATGGTTAAAGCCCCTTAAGATCATTCGTTTCGATGCCCGCAATCTTTATCTGGAAGCAAGTGATGCATTTGCCGTGTTGTGGTTTGAAGAGCATATTCGAGATAAGGTCCAACATGAGCTATTCAATAATAATAACCAACGGATAAAAGTCCATCTCTCTACTGTTAACGGTGCTCCTGAAGTCAAAAAAAAACGTAAGACCGCTACAGCTCCAAGTTCTGTTGCCAGTAATTTTCAGATCTCTTTTCAAGATATTGACCCTATTTGTGATTTCGAGCATTTTATTGTAGAGCCAGGCAATCGCGTGGCATTTGAGACATTGTCTCAAATAAATATTTCAAACAATACCCCAATTGTTTTTAATCCGATTTATCTATATGGAAAAACAGGAACTGGAAAGTCTCATCTGTTGATGGCTGCAGCATCGTCATTTCGAAATAAGGGATTGCGGGTTGTTTATGCACATGCACAAGAATTTACAAACCATGTCGTTTTAGCTATACGTGCCGGAGAAATGAATATTTTTCGGCAGGCTTACCGCAATATTGACCTGTTGATTATCGATGATGTGCATATATTGTCAAAAAAAAGCGCCACCCAGGAAGAATTTTTCCATGGATTTAATGCATTGCACATTACCGGCAAGCAAATTATCCTGAGCGCAAATTGCCATCCATCTGAACTCGACATGATTGAACCTCGCCTGATAAGCAGGTTTGAATGGGGGATTGTGCTGCCATTAGAGGCCGCATCCAGGGAAAACCGGAAAAAAATTCTTTTGACGAGAAGCGAGGCTATCAAATTTCCTCTGGAGGAAAAATTACAAGATTTTTTAATTGAAACATTCAGTTCCACCAAATCGATGATCAAAGCCTTAGAAATTTTAGCTTTGCGCTCACATCTTTCCAATGAAAAAAATAAGGGGCATCCCCATTTATCCCTTTCGAGTGCAAAGCATTTGCTGCACGATTTTCTTGTCGAAGATAGAGCGAAGTCTCTGACGGCGGACCATATTTTACGGGCCGTTTCTGAGCATTTTGGTATACGCGTAGAAGATCTTTTGGGTAAAATTCAAACCAAAGACCATGTCTTCCCGCGCCAGGTTGCCATGTACCTGTGCCGCCATAGCCTCATGATGCCGTTTGCCAAGATCGGCCATCTCTTCAGTAAAGATCATTCGACCGTTATGTCAAGTGTGAAAATTATTCAAAAGAACATCGATGCCGGCAACCCGGAAATCACGAGCGCCTACCACACAATCCTGAAGAAATTTAAATAAGAAAACACTTTGAGCCAAGTTTAAACAAAATACTACCACAGAGCCCACAGAAAACACAGAGAAGGATTTTATGAATTATTCGGTTAAAGAACATATATCTGAAGAAACAGACGAACGTGAAAATGATCCTTTAACAGGCAAGATCATTGGAGCCGCTATAGATGTACACCGTGCGTTGGGCCAGGCTTGCTTGAATCGGCTTACGAAACCTGTCTCATTTATGAACTAAGACTGAGGCAATTGAAGGTCGAAGCGCAAAAGCCGCTCCCTATTCTTTATAAAGATGTTATCCTTGATTGTGGCTATCGTCTTGATTTGATTGTAGAGGATCAGGTGATTATAGAGATTAAATCCGTGAATGCAATAGCCCCAATACATGAGGCACAGTTACTGTCTTATTTAAGACTTTATAGAAAGTGTACTCGAGGATTGCTTATTAATTTTAATGTAAAGCGATTAGCCGAAGGCATTCATAGAATGAAGATATAACCCATTCTCTGTGCTTTCTGTGGGCTCTGTGGTAGTTTTACTAGTAAGTGTCGTTTTTGAATTTATACCGAACGTGATTCAAAAATTGGTTTTTGACGGCGTTGGCTTTGCATCAAAATTTTTGTCTTCACTCGTGCCTTGGCCATTGGCAATGGTCACTCGTTCCAGACGAAAAATTTTGAGCAGCCTCCTTGCCAAAATCCCAATTTTTGAACTACCTTCGGTATAATTTTAATATAAAGCGATTAGCCGAAGGCATTCATAGAATGAAGATATAACCCATTCTCTGTGCTTTCTGTGGGCTCTGTGGTAGTTTTACTAGTACGTGCCGTTTTTGAATTTAATTTTATTGTAGCCGTTGAGTGCGGCAATCCGATACCCTTCTGCAAAGGTGGGATAATTGAATACCTGATCGATGAAATAGGTGATTTTCGCACGAAAGCCAATGGCCATAAGACCAATGTGAATCACTTCTGTCGCATTCCTGCCGATGATATGCACACCTAAAATTTCGAGCGTCTCGGCGTGGAAAAGAATTTTAAACAGTCCAACTGTGCTTCCTGCAATATGGCTGCGTGCAATTTCGTAATAATGGGCCCGTCCGACCTCGTAATGGAATCCTAATTCTTGTAATTGCTCTTCGTTGTATCCGCAGGAGGAAATTTCAGGGATGGTGTAGATACCGACAGGATAAAAATTAGGAAAATAATGAGTATCTCCCCCAAATGCATGCAACGAAGCTAGCCTGCCCTGCTCCATGCTTGTAGAAGCTAAAGATGCGCCTCCGATCACATCGCCAATGGCATAAATGTGCGGGACAACAGTTTGAAACAGGGGATTGACAGTAACATATCCTCTTTCGTTGACCCGGATCCCTGCATTCTCGAGATGTAAACTTTCTACATTGGCTGTACGCCCCAAAGCATATAACAATGCATCGGCTTCCAGGGTCATTCCATCCTTAAATGTGACAGATGCCTTGTTTCCTTTTCTGCAGATGATCTTTGGTTCTTTCCTTCCAAAAAATTGCAGTCCAATATCGACCAGGGCTGTTTGTAACTGAATTCCGATCTCGGCATCCAGCATGGGCAAAATATGTTCTTTTTTGTCGATGATCGTCACTTCTGTGCCAAGAGCTGCAAAAAAACTTGCATACTCAGATCCGATAATTCCCCCTCCAAGGACGATCATCGACTTGGGAACTTTTAATATTCCAAGAAGCGTAGTGGAATCGAGGATGACTTCGCGATCGAAAGGCACGTCAGCCGGATTTCTGGGATTAGATCCCGTAGCAATCATAAAGTATTTGCTTTGAATTTGGTGTGTGCGGCGCTCTTCGGCATCAATTAGAACTAAGGTATGGGGATCGATAAACTCAGCAGTGCCTAAAATCAGACGGATATTGTTCTTTTTTAACTGGCGGTATTTGATATTTCTTTCCGCTTCGATGACTTTTTGCAGGCGGCTATTTAATGTAGGGATAGTCAGATCGCTGAGCTGGTAATCAAAAGCGTAAAAACTTCTTTCATTAAACCTGGTCACATCAATAATTGCTTCGCGTAGCGTCTTTGAAGGGATTGTGCCAGTATATAAGCAGTTGCCTCCAGGATCGGGGAGTTTCTCTACAACAATGACATTCTTGCCAAGCTTAGCAGCCTGTATGGCCGCTTTTTGGCCTGCAGGTCCAGATCCAATGACAACTAAATCAACTGAGAGCTCTTCCATACCAACCTTAATTTTGTTGTATTATATAAATTTTACATTAACATGAAAGGGTGAAATTTACCAGTAACTTCAATGTAATAATCTTGTAGAAAAATTCGCCGCAATGCAAACTTCAGGTAACAAACTTTAGGGTTCGCATGATTATCCTTGGAATAGATCCCGGCACATTAATTACCGGTTATGGCATTATCGATCACCAAAGCAGCTGCTGCATAGCGATCGATTACGGCTGTATCCGGCCTCCAGCTTCGATGATGTTAAGCGATCGTTATCTGATTATTTTTAATGCGATAGAAGACTTGATCGAACAATATCGTCCCCATGTTTTGGCAATTGAAACGCAGTATGTCGACAGAAAACATAATAATGTGCAAAGCGCGATCAAGCTGGGGATGGCCAGGGGAATTGCGGTCATTGCCGCCAAGCGTAAGGGGATCCCTGTTTTTGAATATTCGCCAAGTAAAGCAAAAATTGCCGTTGTCGGTAAGGGGTCTGCCTCCAAGTTTCAAGTCCAGGCGATGATCAAATTGTTGCTGAATATCGCAAATGATCTTCCTGAAGATGCTGCCGATGCACTGGCCCTTGCTATCTGCCATGGGCATTCATTGCAAGTTCCGGCCTCAGTAAATTGTGAATTATAAGGAAGAGCTATGTATGCATTTATTCGCGGCAAATTAAGACAAAATACAATGACTAATGTGGTGATTGAGGCCGGAGGTGTCGGCTACAGAATTTTAACGGCATCGCACAGCTCTACTCAAATGCCGCAAAATGGGGAGGAGCTTCTTTTATACACTTCATTTGTTGTGAGAGAGCAGTCGCAAACCCTTTATGGTTTTCTGACATTAGAAGAGTGTGAATTTTTTGAGGCCTTATTGAATGTGACTGGGATTGGTCCCAAAACAGCTTTGGCATTAATTGGGCATCTTCCTTTGCATGTGTTGCAAAAGGCCATTGTCGATGGAGACACTGCTTTAATAGCAAAAACTCCCGGTATTGGCAAAAAGGGGGCGGAGAGGTTGGTCGTCGAGATGCGCGATAAAGTCGATGCAAAAGCCATTGCGGCAACCCTTCCCGATCTTCTTGTCACTGTAGATCCCGATACGAAAGCAGTCAATGATGCAATGAGCGCCCTTATCAATCTTGGCTACAATCAGGCCACAGCTAAAAAAGCGATCACCCAATCGCTGAAAAACGTCCCTCCCGGCATCAACGTTGCCGATCTGATCTCCCTTGCCCTAAAGCATGTGTAGCCAGGGCGATCGCGCCCTGGAAAACTCGAAGCAAATCTTGATCTTAATCTTGATCATGATCATAATCTTGCTTTTCTGAGCCAACTCAGAGCAAAATGTGTGAAGAGCTAGATTAAGATTATGATCAAGATCAGGATTGGCTTAGAGCCCTCTTGGTTGAGAAAAATTCAAAAATTCGTTCTAATGTCATGTGCCCTGCCCTGGCTACCTTAAGCAGGGCTATCGCGCCCTGGCTACCAATAGCTCGCCTTCTCTTTCGATGACCGATTCTATAAAGGAAATATCTTCCGGCCGGTCGACAGAGCCATGCGTTCTTCCTTTGTAATCCACCGTAACGACGCGTATGGCAATTCCATTTTCCAGGGCGCGTAATTGTTCGAGTTTTTCCGATTTCTCAAATACTCCTTCAGGCAGGGATTGTAAACGGAACAGGCACTCTCTGCGATAGGCGTATAGCCCGATATGGCGGTAGACAATCCTGTCCGGACTATTATTATCGCGGCAGTAGGGGATAAGAGCCTTAGAAAAGTACATCGCATTGCCTTTTCTGTCAAAAGTTAGCGTGGTTCCGCTCGAGCTGCCCCCTTGCTTGCTTTGGATAAAGTCGCTTAAAGCCCGTCCTGTCAGGCGTACAGCCGGGGTTGCCATCTCAATAGATTGATCCTTTAGCATAACATCGAGCATCGATGCAATAACCCAAGGAGGTGTCAAAACAGCATCGCCTTGCAGATTAAAGAAAATCGAGGCTTTGGGTAATTTTTGTGCTGCTTCTGCCACACGGTCAGTTCCGGTCAGACAATCGGGACTTGTCATTAATACTGTTGCGCCAAAACTTTCTGCAGCGGTTTTGAGTGCCGGGTCATCTGTTGCAATAACCACCTGGTCCGCCTGGGTGACAGCGCTTGCAATTTCCCAGACTCTTTGGATCATAGGTTTACCGCTGATCAGGGCAAGAGGTTTATTTGGAAAACGGGTCGATGCCATGCGGGCCGGAATAACGATGACTGCACTTTCTTTCATATGACTCTCATCAGTTGTGTTTTAATAACAATAATTTTTGGGGAGATTTTAAAGCAAAAAAATAACCGTATCGTTACTGGAACGATACGGTTATATTATTCTAAGACAGTTATTTTTTCAATAACTTAGGTTACTGGTGAGTTAGGTAGAAGGTGGAGTTGTACCTTTGTCACCAGCGCCGCCTGCAGCTTCAGGTGCTTTATCAGGATCACCACCCGCAGCAGGTTTATCTTTACCAGCTACAGATTCACCGCCAGCAGGAGCTTTATCTTTAACAGGTTCACCGCCGCCAGCTGGTTTCTCTTTACCAGCTACAGGTTCACCGCCGCCAGCAGGTTTGGCTTCTTTTACAGCAGCAGCAGGTTTTTGAGCTTCGGTGGATTCTGTTGCTATTTTAGTAACATTTCTCTTCTTAAACCACCCTCTTATTCCTTTTTGAGCTTGTAAGCTTTCAAAGTGTTCAAGAGCAAGGCCAAGTGTAGGTGCAGCCTTAAGAGATAATGGATTATACTTTTTACCTATGGATATTTTCATAGCTTCAGAAATATTTGTAATATACAAGTCTTTTGTCCCCGCTTTATTGGCTTGTAATACTTCAAGCCAAGCGAGAGCACATGCTTGAGAAATTCCCGTGTGCCGTAAGCCTTGTATGTCTTCATTCTTTCTTAATTTCTTTATTCCTTCTTTGTTTGCTGCTATATTTGCTGGGTCATCGCATTGAGCAACAAAAGTGTTTAGGGCTTTCATCACATCAGCAATTGGCAGTCGAAGTTTTCCTTGGTTCCAATCAGATATTTTTTCTTTATCTTTTAGATCAAGTAAGTCGAGCATTCTCTTGTCCCTCATAGCAACGGCAAATAAACCTTGGAAAGGGATGTTTTCTTTATAATCTGGCACTTTTCCTTTCAAGTCTTTTGACAGGTCTTCTTTGAAAGTATTTTTAATCTGAGCAAGTGACTGGCCAGCATCCACTTTTTCGCCACCCCATGTCCCCGAATGTTCGGCAAAATCTGCTGCCACCCCTTCCAGAGTTTTCTGTTCGGGAACTAATTTTCTTTGTTGGCTAGATCCCCCTCCTCCTTCTACAGGAAGGACGCTTTTTGGGGTAATTCCAGCTAGTTTGGCAAGTTTATAAACATACTTTACTGCACTTTTTGAAGTTTTTGCTTCTTTTGGTTGCTCTAAAACTTCTACTGTCATATTTGGATACTTTTTAGTCAATTCCTTCAAGTGAGCAATGACTGGATCGTTTCTGTCTTTTCTCGCCCAAGAACTTGCCGATATCTTAAAAGGAGTTTCTGCAAATATTTGTTCTTTGGTCTTTGTTAATTTCTCATTCGAGTGTATCCAAGCCTGCTCCATAGCTTTTTCGATGACTTCTTTTCCAAAATCTTCAGGGGATTTGGATACTTTTTTTTCTTTTCCATCAGCGCCCTTTTCTGTCTTGTTGCGGTCAATATCTATCTTGTCTCCAGACTCTGTGATCAAGAGGTCAGCTGATTTCCAAAACATAAATACGTTTTTCAATACAGAAACAAGATCATTTCTTTTGACTTTAGAATACATTCTCATTCCGCCATCTTTAGATCCTAAATCCATTGTTAAGACGCGTTCGTCATTCGGTTTGATGTGCTTTGGCACATCTACTTTTGCTTCTTTTCCTTCTGGCGCTTTTGGTCCTTTTGGCGCTTTTGGTCCTTCTGACCCCATTCCACTATAGTCGCCGCCGACTTTTGGTATTACATCCATGCTCATAATAATCTCCTTTGTATTTAAATCTAACTACTAATAAGCAAATTAAATTACATTTTGTTTAAACAACTTTCTTAAAAGATAATTCTCAATTAGCTGAATCTTTATCTATACAACCTGTATTCATACTTATTAATAAGTGGGCCGCTATTACTCTAACCCTTCAAAGTCGATTATAGAAAAATTAACCGATATCTGTCAACAATAATTAGTAAAAAAATTTAAATTAACCTAATGTTTTTTATTTAAAATAAAAATTATTAATGAATTAAAGGCGAGAATTTCATGAGGGGAGGAGGTAGCAAGCTTACATTCGAAAGAATATGCCTGAATTCTTAATTTTACTTTGAAATTTAAAAAAAATAACGATAATTAGGTAGTCAGGCTGAAGGCCTCTAGTTATAGTGAATAGATCCCGTGAACATGTACCTTAAGCCTTGTAAATAACATTAATATAACTTACTGGAGATCAGTTACTTGAAAGATTGTTTAGACGAATTTTGTCTTCGTTTTGAAAAAGGGGGCATTGTAGAGGCGATCAGGCAATTTTTGCCGAAACCTGGCTCCTCCTACGATCAATTATCTTCGGAACATCAGCTGCTGCCCTTTTTGGTAAATTATATCGATGCGTGTGTTTTTGGAACGCACACGCAAAGTTTCATTGCAAGCCAGGCGCTGGCCAACGCATACAGTTCTTATCCCGATCTTGTGGCAAAATACCCAAAGATGATCTCCCGTTTGAATTTTGATTTGCAGTTATTGTCTATTGCGATCCAGGACCCCTCTGCTGTCAATGTCTCTTTGCATAAATTACTTAAAGAATTTTTATTGAGTGAAAGCAATATGGCATTGCTTACAAACCAGCAAATGCAAGAGTTGCTGGATATGGTCGTTGAATCGTATAGGGGACAGCTGAAAAAACAAATCGATATGTCTCAAGGATTAATCATTTTCCGGAAAAAGAAGGCAAAACTTGGCACGATGTTCCTCCATCTGCTGCAGGCTTCAAGACCTTGGTACGCTTATTGCTATTCTATTGATACCCTTAAGATTCATTATGACCCTTCGCACATTCCCGTTGTGTTTTTAGAACCGGTAGAAAATGACCTGTCTTCTTTATTATCACCCTTAAAATCCAGGCCAGCCATTTTCATTTTCAAAACATATGCACTGTTTTGTCAGATGCTCCAATTTCAGGCGGCCTTAGAGTCGCTTTGCGAGCCAAATCACCTTATCTACATTCTCGAGATCTATCCGAACGAACAGTTTAGCGTCCAGAACCTCTCTTTTTTTTCCGGAGATTTTGTTCTGTCTCCCTATTTTTTGACAGATGACAAAGAGACGAAAGATGTTTTACCCTCATTACTGAGTACACTTGGCTCTTGCCTGCGACAGTCTTTACATGAATTACAGGGTACCACCGCAATGGGGGATGAGCTTTATACCATAGCACAAGGGGTGCAGCGCCTGGGATTCGAAAAACGATTGGGAGTTACCCGCGCTCCTGCACTTATGGAATATTTTTGTTCCATTGATTCCCATGACCGGTATAAAAAATCGCAATCTTTTCATAAAGATCTTAAAATTAATGCTTTAGATCTTATGATGCACAATTGCGAACTATTGGCTTCCAAAAGGGTTCCAAGAGCGAAAAAGATAAAAATAGCGTACATCGTCTCGCAAATTATCGATGCAGGAGATCTTCCTTCGTTCCTTCTGGAAAATTTCATTGTTTTACGCGATCCATCCCGTTTTGAGGTGGTGGTCGTGAGTACGGAAGCGAGGCAGTACCATCCTTTGGAATATCCTACCCTGCCCATCTTTGAACTTCCCTCTGAAGAGGCTGGGAAAACACGTATTTTGTCCTTTAAAAACTTGAATATAGAAGTGATGATCCAAAGTTCCCTTCTGAAATATGAGGATCAGGCAAAGGACATCGCCAAACTTCTCCATCATTTTGGTATTGACATTATGGTGTGTCTAAACGCCGATGCTGTGCAGGTGATGACGGCAAATCTGTGCGATGTCCCTTTGCGTGTCTTTTTGGGTGGGGCAACGGCGCCTGCGTATCCCGGGTTTGATCTGATCATCTTAGATTCGTCAGAAGAGGCAAGGGCTTGTCAAAGCAAAAGCAAAGTTGAAGTACTAGCTCTTCCGGGGGATTTCACGATCGACAAGAGGGATGATGCGGTTTGGGCAACATATGTGAGCGATTTTGAAAATCTTATTACAGATCGATTGAAAAAGATGATGCTTCCAAAAATAGACTTTTTCTGATTAAATATTTCATGAAAAAATTAATAAAATTAAACCTTTGGTTTAGTCATGATAGTCAAAAAAGCTGAATATATTAAAGAGTACAAAATCAAGTTGATTTTTAGCGATGGGACTACAAAAGTCGTCGACTTTGAACCATTTCTAACAAGCTCTAAAGAGATCATTGTCCCACTTTTTGATAAGGAATATTTCAAAAGTTTTTTTGTAGATGAAATAACGATATGCTGGCCTAATGGGCTGGATTTTTCTCCTGAGCTTTTACATAAAATTGGAAAGGAAGTCAAAGAAACAAAGAATCTATCCCTGAAAATCCGAAAAACTTCTCTCAGACAACCTGTCCCCGCATTCTCAAAAAGGCGATCTAAAAAAATTAAGTGATATTATCGATTGGACGAAGTCGCAGCCAGTCAAAATTCCAAGTTTGAGGGCGATCGTGGTATAAATTCAACACAAAGGCATGAAGTCTCAAAGGAACAAAGAAATTTTCCTTCTGAGCCTTCCCTCTTAGTATCTTGGTGACTTCGTGTCTTTGTGTTGAATTAAAATCTATACTTGTTGGGTAATAACATGAGGGCACAGGCATGCTCACGGGCACGTTATTTAAAGCCTGTGGAGCTGTTCGATCCGCCTGATTCCGGTGCGATCGATAATCAGGCGTATTTTCTTAATTTCGATCAGATCTTTCTGTTCTTTTGATTGAAACCCTGTGCGAATGATCATGTTGAGATGGTATACCTTGGGCAGGCGAACATTGACAAGGTCCTTTGTAAGGGGATCCAGCGTCAAATGAACCTCGTTCGGATCGCTTGCCTTGTGCAGGAACTGATGGACGTTAAATCGGAAAATGATGTTTAGACCGCATCGTCTGATGTCGAGTTTTTTTGGAAAATTATGGATCGTGACAATCCGTTTGTAAAAGATAATCTGTTCCGGACGCTGATAGGTCTCTAAAACGTTGTGGAATCCAGAATGGCGAAGAGAGCCTATTTCCGGAGCCAATTGTTCCGGATCGATAAAGGAAAAAAATTCGCTGACCTTGCCTAAGCAGACCCGGCGGTCGGGCGATTGAATAATTGTCGTGTAATCCGGGAACCATTTTAATGTGTGAAGATAAAAAAAAGAGAAAGTGCGCAACCAATCCTTAATTCGGTCTTTAAGGACATAAACGATCACGATCAGCATAATAAAAGGCTCGGAATTGATGACGAAGATCGTTCCCAACCAGACGAATAAACAAAAGTAGATAAGCATGGCAATGCCGGCAGAGATTCCGCTGATCAGATGCTGATACTTCTGGTCCATGGAAAAGCGTTTTGTCGTCAGCTGAAGGGCGCTGATAACGAATTTGTTCAGAAGGCTTGTGCGATAAACGATGCTCTCATCTTCGATATTTTCCGTCATATCCGATTTTTGCTGATTGGATGCAATGTACAGCCCTTCAAATTTTTTTTCCTTTAGCAACATTGCCGTTATCTTTTCATCGGTTTCCTGCAGTTGGGGATCACGGACGGAACGGACCTCTTCCAGCAGTCTGGACAGATAGTGGAGAATGGCATCGCCGATAAATTCTTCGATATAGGTAAACTGTCTTGATAACAATGAATTGGAGAGGCGCTCCATCATTTTTATTTTGAGACCGAAATAGATTTCCTGCAATTGCTGGATGTCTGATAACAGTTGATCCGTTCGCATGATAAACGGACGAAAATGATCCCCTTCCAGCTCTACTGATCTGTTAAGCGCAAGATGAAGTTCTTTAATTGTATTGCGAAGGCTGCTTCTGATGATATTTGCCAGCAGCTTGAGCTCGTCTGAGCAATGCTCTTCGTCGATGGGATTTGTTTGGCGGGATATGCGGACAAGACGTGTCAAAGGGGAATCTTCATTATCCGGGTCGAGCAGTTGTTTGAAAGTAAATATGGGGGTTTTATAACGAAATAAATTTGTCTGATCCAGGTAAAATTGTTGTTTAGAGTAGTTTTCTTCATTTATTTGAAGGGCATTGGGTATAAAAAAATAAAATTCCTGGGTATATTCATTGCTTTTAGCGGTTGTGGGGAAAAACTCTGATTTTAATTCAAATTGCCATTGATCGCGTATATGCACTTCTCCGGCATCAAAATCATCCCAGTATAAATCTCTCGATGTTTCCATAAGCTAACTCACATACATCTCCCGATTGAGACACTTACTGCTTCCGATTGATTGCCAAACCTGTCGACCGAGACAAGATAATAGGTATGTGTCGTGATAGAATTGCAGCAGTTATCCTTAAATTCGAGTTTATGACTGGCAGGAATTTCGGCGGCAAGATTTGTTAACTGAGCATTGCGGTAAATGCGGTAGGCAACCGGACTTTCTCCACTTTCGGGAGGGGCCCATTTGATGATATTGATCTTGCATGATTGCGAATGGGATGTTTTATGAAACCCTCTGACATGAGTGGGCGGGAAAATAACAGTGGAAACTGGTGTGACAATCACAACGGCAATCAGGGGTGATCCGGGACATCCGGTAGGGCCTGCAGGTGTAATGGTGTATGTGACTGTGCCGGGTAAGTTTGATGTCGCGAATAAAGTTTGCGCGATCAACGAACCGTTCCCTGCCGATGCGCCGGCGACTCCATTGACAAAAACAGTCCAGCTAAATGTTGTTCCTGGAACATTGGAAGTTAAGGCAATGGACGTTGTTCCTCCACTTGTTATTGTTTGAGTCGGGGGTGCTGCTGCAGCAAAAGGAAGAAGGTTCACTGTCACCACCACACTGACGGGTGGGCCTTGGCATCCGCCAGGGGATGTGGGGGTAACGGTGTAAGTGACAGTGCCGGGAGAAGTTGAGGTTGTCGATAACGTTTGCGCAATCAATGACCCGCTTCCATTTGAGGCGCCGATGACGCCAACGGAAGAAGCGGTCCAGCTGAATGTTGTACCGGAAACATTGGCGCTTAAGGTAACCGATGTCGTTCCGCCGCTGCAAATTGACTGGCTGGAGGGAGTTGCCACAACAAAGAAGGGGGGGAAGCTGTTCCAATTCCATGTGTTGCTTACCGTGTCGAAGTAAACCATCTGATCGGTCGCTGAATCAAAGGCCATGGAAGCGCCGCCAGTAAAGGAGGGGGAAGTAGAGGGAAAACTTTCCGTCCATGTCGTCCCATCCCATTCCCAGGTATCATTCAAGTTTCCGCTATTGCCGGAACCCCCGAAGAGAAGCAGCTGATTTGTCCCCGGATCAAAAGCCATAGTAGCATCTGAACGGGCAGGAGGGGATACGGCGGGAAACTTTTCAGTCCAGGTAGTCCCGTCCCATTCCCAAGTGTCGTTGAGTACATTTGTTCCATCGTAGCCTCCAAAGAGGATCAGCTGATTGGTCGCTGGGTCAAAGGCTAGAGAAGCGCCCCCCCGGGCGGAGGGAGATGTAGCAGGAAACATTTCAGTCCATGTAGTCCCGTTCCATTCCCAGGTGTCGTTGAGCTCTCCACTATTGTCAAAACCTCCAAAGAGAATCAGCTGATTCGTTGCAGGATCAAAGGCCATGGAAGCATCCCCGCGGACAGGAGGAGAAGTTGCAGGAAATTGTTCCGTCCATGTGGTCCCATCCCAGGTCCAGGTATCATTCAGCGGATTTCCACTATTGTCGAAGCCTCCAAAGAGGATCAACTGACTGGTTGCAGAATCAAAGGTCATGGAAGCCTCACCTCTTGCAGGAGGAGAAGTGGAAGGGGAAAGTTCCGTCCAAAGAGTTCCATTCCAGTTAAAAGTGTCGTTCAACGCCCCGCTATTGCCAAAACCTCCAAAGAGAATGAGCTGACTTGTGGCTGGATCAAAGGCCATCGAAGCAAATGACCGGGAAGAGGGTGGATTAGAAAGGACAATCCAATCGGTCCCATTCCACTCCCACGTATCGCCAAAGAGGACGCCATTTATGCCTCCAAAGAGAATCAGGTTATTGTTTGCATCGAGAGACAGGCAAGCGGCAAAACGGGCAGCAGGGGAGGAGGCGGGGCTAAGTTGCACCCAATTCGTTCCAGTCCAATTCCAGGTGTCGTTCAGGGTCCCGCTTAAGTTTGTCCCTCCGAAGAGAATCATTTGATTAAGGGTTGGATCATAGGCCATTGATGCTACCTGGCGGCCGGGGGGGGAATTTACAGGAGTAAGCTGCACCCAATTCGTTCCGGTCCAATTCCAGGTGTCATTCAAAAATCCGACACCGATACCTCCAAAGAGAATCATTTGATTGGCAGTATTATCAAAAGCCATGGTGGCGCCAGAACGGGCAGGGGGCGAATTTACAGGAGACAGTTGATTCCAATTGGTTCCATCCCAGTTCCAGGTGTCGTTTAAGTTGCCGCTATTATCGGAACCTCCAAAGAGAATCAATTGATTTGTCGTTGCATCAAAGGCCATGGAAGCATTTGAGCGGGCGGAAGGGGAATTTACCGGAAGGCTTTGCGTCCAGTCTGTTCCATTCCAGATCCAGGTGTCATCTAAATTTCCGCTATTGCCAGCACCCCCAAAAAGGACGAGCTGATTAGTGGCCCCGTCAAAAGCCATGACAGCACCAGTGCGGGCAGGAGGAGAGGTTGCAGGAAAAATTTGCGTCCATTTGGTCCCATCCCATTCCCAGGTGTCGTTCAACAATTGACCATTACTGAAACCTCCAAAAAGAATTGTCTGATTGGTTGTTGAATCAAAAGACATTGCAGCCGCCTCGCGGGCAGGAGGTAATAATAAGTCCCAGTCGGCGCAAGGGGCAGCATTTAGCTTGCCGAACAAAGAGAAGAATATGACAACAAGTATGAACATCCTTTCCATTTTTTGCATCATCATCTTTTACTCCTCCATTAATGATTCATGTTCCTGATCTGATTTTCCCATTCTTCAATTTTAGGATCATATTTAACATAATAAAAACGATGTTTCGCATAATCCAGAGCATCGCAAATTTCGTTAAGCTGAACTGCAGAAGGCAGTTTTCCGGGCTGATAGCGAGTAGTAGACTCATTTCTCCAGTTGACATTGACAATCAATCCGGCATTGAGGAATTTTTGTATGACGTCCCTTGCCACATCGACAGGAATGCTTAAAGTGGTAGCCAGTTGATAGATTGTAGGCGGGACTAAGCCTGAATTAAAGGCATCGACGCAATTCTGGAATAAAATGAAACCAAGCGTGCGCTGGTCAATTTGACGGCGGTCAGCCCCTTCCGTGATCGAAAAATCGTTTTCTATTTGATAGGCAATTTCAGCGCCTCCTAAGGCAACAATCCAACTGGTGTTGATCCAAATCAGAAAGAGGGGAAGAGCAATAAAACTTCCATAGATGGCCCCATAGCTTGCCACTCCAATTTGAAAGTGGATGTACGCCCATTGTACGATCTGATAGGCTATTGCGGCTAAAAATCCGGCTATCAGTGCTGCTGAAAATGGTACTTTTGTATTAGGCATAATGTAGTAGACAGCCGTGAAAAGAAGCCAGGATATGGCAAAGGGGACAATGAGAATGGCCGAAGAAGTGATTAAATCTAAAACTCCTAAGGTTTGGAACAGATGAGAGGCGTTTGTCATTTGACTGATCACAAAGGCAAAAAGGCTGCTTGCCGTAATAAAAAAAACCGGGCAAAAAAGGATCATCGCCAAATAATCGGTAAAGCGTCTGGATAATGAGCGCTGTTTTGCATGTTTCCAAATTGTATTCAATGACGCTTCGATATTGGAAAGGAGTTTTAAAACGCTCCAAAATAAAATAATCAATCCGATAAAAGCAATAATGCCGCTTCTTGTTGAGTCTAATGTTTTATAAGTGAAGACGATCAGTTTGTCGGCAACTTCCGGCTGATCGGCAAATGTGCTCATGAGTTGGGTTTCGAGGTTTTTTTCAAACCCGAAGCCTTTGGCAATCCCAAATCCGACAGCCAGGAGGGGAACAATAGAGAGCAGGGTATAGTAAGTTAAGGCAGAGGCTTTTGAAAAGCAATCGTCAAATTTGAATCCGTGCACGCTTGCAATGCAAATGCGCCAGATCTTTGAAAAAAGCGAGCAACAGTAATGGGTAGTTCTTTGTATCATAAATGTGTTGTATAACACATTTTTTTAGACAGTGCAATTGCTAATTTTAACCAAAGACTTCGCGGGCATTTTTAAGCCAGGGTTCATTGCCGATGGTGGTGCTTTCTCCATGGCCGGGATAGACTTTAGTGTTTGGGGGCAGCCTGGATAATTTGTCGAGAGAACTCCACATTAACTCGGGGCGCGCTGTTGCAAAGGAGATATTGCCAATCGTCCCTTTAAATAAAGTGTCGCCGCTGAAGAGGAGATGATCATCTGCGGAATAATAACAGACGCCCCCTGGAGTATGCCCTGGAGTTTCGATGACTGTAAAATGCAAATGCCCGATTTCGAGTGTGTCTCCTTCCTTGATCAATCTATCCGGAATGACAGAATCGATATGAATCCAGTATGGAAGAGTATCGGCTCCAGGATTTTCAAGATTGGGAGCGTCCATGGCATGAATATAAACAGGGATTTGATATCGTTTTTTTAGCGGTGCAACATCGGCAATGTGGTCCCAATGGGAATGGGTAAGGAGTATGGCAACAGGATTAAACCGCTTGGCTTCAAGGGCATTGATGAGGTCATCTGCGCTGCCTGGCGCCGGGTCGATGATTGCGGCAAGCCTCGTTTGCTCGCAAGCTGCGATATAAGCGTTTGTTTCAAAGGGACCGGAAGGGTAAGCTTCTATAAACATTGCACTGGAGAGGAATCGAACCTCTAACCTCCCGGTTCGTAGCCGGGTACTCTATCCTGTTGAGCTACCAGTGCGAAAGAAATCCCATTTTGTCATAAGGTCATGTTTTTCACAAGCTTTTTTTGCGTGGCACTTTTTAAGAAATCTCTTTTTCTGGTAAGATGGACGAGATGGACGATATGGACGATATGGACGATATGGACTACATGAGGCAATTGCAAAAGTCTTTGGATTAAGAGCAACCGATAATAATTCAACACAAAGGCGCAAAGACGCAAAGATAATAAACAGCTTTCAAGGATATACGTCACAGACATGATCAACGATTATAACGATATAGCGATAAAAACGATAAAGACAGTATATAAGGAAATTTATAGCTTGATTTGACCCATTCACTTTTATCGGGTAACCCGATAAAAGTGAGACGCCTTAAGCCGCTACTTGAAAGGCGAGCTAAAGAGATTTAAAGCGCTCTGAAATCGCCTTTTAAGTAGCGGCTTAACTTAAGATACGTTAGAAGCCAATTCTTGAACCTGTTTTTATCTTTGCGTCTTTGCGCCTTTGCGTTGAATGTTTTGCTAGCCCTGAGTAATCTAAGACTTCTGCAATTGTCTCTCATGGACGGCACGGACAAATTGTCCAAGCCGTCCAATGTCCATAAAACAAAGACTCGTCTTGACGCGATGTAACCAGGAATGGAACTGTGAAAGATCCAAAAAATATCATTATCCGCATGCCAAATTGGCTCGGTGATCTTGTAATGGCAACGCCGGTCTTGCAAGATGTCAGAGTAAAGTGGCCAAATGCCTTTATCACAGCAATGTGCCAATCCAATGTCGCCCCATTGCTTAAATATGATCCACACATCGATGAAATCTACTCATTTAAAAAGGTAAGCGGATGGATCCATTCCCTTAGACGCTCTGAAATTGTCGATGATCTAAAACGGGGAGAATATGATTTAGGGATATTGTTGACGAATTCTTTTTCATCTGCCTGGTGGTTTTGGCGAGGGGGGGTGCAGAACCGGACAGGTTTTTCTGCCAACTTGCGAAGCTGCCTTTTGAATCGGCCTGTTCCCTATCCGGAAAATATGGAGACGCAGCATCTTGTCAAGACCTATAAATCCCTTTTGCTCCCTTTTGGAATAGAAGTTTCATCGACACCGCCGCAGCTTTATATATCCGATGAAGAAAAGGAAGACAGTGAAAAATTTTTGCAGTCAAGAGGGGTAGACATAAATACTTCTAAGATTATTGGCATCAATCCGGGGGCTGCTTTCGGACTCGCGAAATGCTGGCTTCCCGAACGTTTTCGCGAAGTGACGAGCCGTCTTTTGAAAGACCCTTCAACGATTATCCTTTTTTTTGGCGATGGAAGCGGAGTTCCTTTAGTCGATAAAATTATCAATGGATTGGGGGACCGTGTTATCAATCTTGCGGGGAAAACGTCGCTCAGGGAATTGATGGCTTTAATCCAACGGTGTTCGGTCTTCCTGACAAATGATAGCGGACCCATGCATATTGCTTCTGCGCTGGGGACACCCTTAGTCGCACTATTTGGATCGACAAGCGATGTGAAAACAGGGCCCTATGGCGGCGGTACAGTCATTCATAAGCATGTAGAGTGCTCTCCCTGTTATAAAAAAATTTGCCCGATTGATTTTCGCTGCATGAAGCGGATAGAGGTCGATGAGGTTGTTTCAGCTATTTTGAAGAAATTAGTATAAAGAAAAATTCAATGGTATTCAAACATATCGATCAAGAGATGTTGCTTGCGCAACAAAAACTATTGAAACAAAATGCCTTTACGCCCCTGCAGATTGCGCCATTTACCGAATTTTCCCATGCCGGCAATGATAACGATGAAGAAACGGGAACGCGTGCGCTTGAGAAAGGTCTTGTAGGCTGTCTGATGGTCGCAGGAGGGCAGGGCTCAAGGCTAAGGTTTGATGGGCCAAAGGGGATATTCCCCATCATGGAAGGATCAAACAAATCCCTTTTTCAACTATTTGCCGAGCAGGTGATCGACGCAAGCCTGAAGGCCCATACCCCTCTCAAAGCCGCAATCATGACTTCGGAGCAAAACCACGAGCAAACTGTCGCTTTTTTTACAGAAAACCACTATTTTGGACTGAAAATCGATCAGTTGTCGTTTTTTATGCAGGGGTCGCTGCCATTATTGGACGAAAAGGGGCGGGTGATCCTAACTCTTTCCGGTGAAGTTGTTGAAGCTCCGGATGGCAATGGAGGGGCTTTGCATGCATTTTATACGAGCGGTATTTGGCAAAGGTGGTATGCCGAAGGGGTCCGCTACCTTAATTTTATTCCCGTAGATAATCCGCTGGCAGATCCCTTTGATCCAGAACTGACCGGTTATCACATACGCTGCAATAGCGATGTGGTGATGAAATGCATCGAACGGACCGATCCTGAGGAAAATGTGGGGCTGATCGTTAAGGAACAAGGGAAAACGGCCATCGTTGAATATTCGGAGATTTCAGACAAGTGCAAACATGCCCGAAATGATGACGGGACATTGGTCTACCGTTGTGCAAACATCAGTTTATTTGAGTTTACCATGGATTTTATCGCTTATCTCGAAAAGTGCAATTGGAAGATGCCGCTGCATAAAGCTTTTAAGGAAGTAAAGAGCATCGCTATACATAAAGATATCCTTAAGGGCCCTCCCTTTGCATGGAAATTCGAGACCTTTATTTTTGATGTTCTTCCGGCAGCTTCCAAAGTAGATGTGTTGATGTGCAAAAGGGAGATCTGTTTTGCCCCTTTAAAAAATGCAAGCGGTCAGCATAGCATAACAACTGTCCGCGAAGCGATAAAAAAGAAGGAATCAATGAAGAAAAGGAGCAATCATGTCTAAAATGGCGATTTTTTCTGCCAGATGGGGCCACACAAGAGAGATGATTCAAGCTTGGATGGCGGCAATTCGGGTGAAGACGCTTTTGATCCCGACGATCCAGGTCATGACATGTGTAAGTTTAGCCTCCAGGTTCACAGAAAAGCTGTCATGGGGGATTGCATTGGGAGCCTGGTTCGTTTCGGTGTTAATCACTATAGGGACCAATTTGATCAACGATGTCATCGATTTCGAAAAAGGGGGAGACAGTGTTAATCCTTTAGGGCAATTAAAAGTCATTCGCTTAAGGCTTCTGTCAAAGAGATCTGTGAAAGCCGCGGGATTTGGTGCGTTTATTGCTGCTTGTCTGATCGCATGGATGCTACCCGTTTCAAATGCCGTATTTTTTCTTGTTTTGCTTTCATGTGTTTGCGGCTATTGCTACACCGGCGGGCCTTATCCCATTTCCTATAATGGTCTGAGCGAAGTGTTTATCTTATTGTTTTATGGCGGCGTCTGTATACTGACGGGGTTTTATGTCCTGACAGGTATGATCAATGCCTCTTCGTTTTTATTGGCTTTTCAAATGGGATGCCTTGCCATTTTGCCCAATGCATTGAATAATTACCGGGATTTCAAGGCGGATAGGGCCGTCAATAAAAAAACGCTGGCTGTGCGATTTGGGTTAAATTTCGCTCAAAGAGAAATTGGATTTTTGATTATCTTCCCCTTTTTGATTAATTTGTTATGGTTACAGACTGGATTTCCTCTGGCTGCACTTTTGCCTCTTTGTCTTCTTCCACTGGTCGTCCTATTTCTTCGCCAGGCAACAAAGCCCTTGCCGTTATACTCGCAAACAGAGTACTCTGGACAAGATATCATGATTTTGAGAACCTATTATAACAAATTGTTTGCCTTAGGGATTGCTGTCCATTTCCTTTTCGGCATTGCCCTGGTACTTGCATTTCTATTATCCTGGTAGTGTGATCATATTTTATATAGGCTTACGACAATGCAAGTTTTAGGGTTAACAGATTTATTACCACAGAGCCCACAGAAAACACAGAGAAAAATTTATAAATTTACTCCCTCTGTGTTCTCTGTGGGCTCTGTGGTGATTATCTGTCTCTTACTATACATCCTTCCTGTGGCTGTTTTTGCGGCTCCTGTGGTGAAGCTGGGTATAGACCGGTTGGTGACGGAGGAATATAGTTATCTGTTAAAAGGCAAGCGCATTGGATTGATCACCAATCAGACGGGGGTCAATAGTTCGCTCATATCGACAGTGGATGTTCTTAAAGCTTACTCCAAAACAAAGTCCTTTTCGCTCGTTGCCCTTTTTGCGCCGGAGCATGGGATCAATGGGTCTATATCAGCATCGCAAACAATAGAGGATGCTTTTGATGCCGATCATATTCCCATTTACAGCCTGTATGGCAAAAATATGCGGCCAACTGGTGAAATGCTAAAAGGGATCGATCTTTTGATTTACGATATTCAAGATATCGGATCCCGTTCTTATACATATGTTTCCACGATGTTTTATGCGATGGAAGCATGTGCAAAAAATCATGTGCAGTTTTGTGTCCTCGATCGCCCAAATCCGATAAACGGGGTTGTTGTCGATGGATTGCTTCTCGATAAAAAACACCGGTCGACAATTGGCTATGTCAATGTCCCTTATTGCCATGGGATGACAGCGGGTGAGCTTGCCCGTTACTTTAATCAGGAGTACAACATAGGTTGTCAATTAATCGTCATCCCTATGCGCGGATGGTCGAGAAAGATGACGTTCAAAGACACCGGTTTATCGTGGATTCCGACAAGTCCTTACATACCGGAAGCTACGACTGCCTATTTTTATCCAACTACCGGGATTTTGGGCGAGCTCCAAATTGTCAATACGGGACTTGGCTACACAATGCCCTTTAAAATTGTGGGGGCGCCATGGATCGATGCCATCCTATTTGCCGATCAGTTAAATGCGCAAGCATTTCCCGGGGTGTTCTTTCGTCCCTTTTATTTTACTCCCAATTTTGGCAGACATGCAAAAGAAGCGTGCCAGGGAGTATTGATTGTAGTCACCGACCCTTCTGTGTATAAACCGGTCAGTACGCAGTTTTTATTGATCGGGTTATTAAAGAGCCTCTATCCTGCCAAATTCAAAGATGCCGTCAATGCGGCAAAGAAACAAAAATCGGTCCTGTGTACATTATTGGGAAATGAGGAAGCGTATAGAATATTGACCGAGGAAAAGCATATTGCCTGGAAGCTTTGCGGCCTGCAAAGCAAGGAACGCTCGCAGTTTTTAAGTGTCCGCAAAAAGTATCTGCTGGATGAGTATGGTTCTGGTGGCGGGAATTAGAACTCTGAGGGTTTTACAGGTCGTTTGTATGTATACCCAACGTATACACAACCAACTCTTGAAGTTGCTTGTGTATACGTTGGGTATCTAATTACACTCGAACTGCCTGGGGCTGTTGCGCGGCGTTTATTGCCATTGCGTTTAGTCTTTCGATCCTTTCTTCTTTTCGATTCATTGTTATTCCGTTAGCTATGAATTCTTCGTGGTTTGCCGTTACAGAACTCCAGTTATCTTCGGTCAGGATGAGATCGCTTAATAAATTACTGTCTTGGTATTCTCCTGCATGGTGATCTAGGAATGCGTTATTACATACAATGAAGTTTGCCGCCCATTTAAGTTCCTCTTTTGTTCTTGCTATGAATATCCCCATAGGTACTGTACGGCCTGCAGAATCTTTTGTTTTTCTACCTTCAATAACCGGATTGCCCTCGCCGTCAATAGCGTTTGTTACTTTACCCGATATTGGATCGAGAGAAAGTTTCCGCTCTTTGAGATATTTTTCAAAATCGTCTTTTCGTGACGAAGCTAAATATATTTCAATATGACCGTCGGTAAAGCCCATAACTCTTATATAAGATAAGATACCCTGCTGTGAACGATCTTTAAATGCCATGCGCCAATTTTGCCCGGCGTATTCCTGGTCTGCTTTTTCTCTTTCATTTAATGGCGACCAGTGACGACTACAAGTAAATTCACTAGATTTCCCTGGATACTCCCCAACTGGAATGGGCTCTTCTGCTACCGGTGCCGAAGCTGGAACAACAGGTGCTCCACCAGCTTTTAGGTATTCTGCCTTACAGGCTAGTTTTGTGTAATGGGAAACCAGCTTATTTCTTTGTTCAATCACCTTATTTAAGTCCGTACTCTTCATATAGTTGATTACATGATTTGCACATTCCTGACAGCTACCTGAAAGCACAGCGCTTGCACTGGTTTTTTTACCAAAACGGGTTTCGGCGTTCTTTAAGCTGTCTACGTGTCCACAAGGCACCAATACCTGCGGGGCTTCTACTTGATATAATTCGAGTTTTTTGGTATCCAGAGCAGCTGCTTTATTTCCCCGTTTTGCTTGCTCTACAGCAGCAGCCAGCTTTTTAATATCCTTAACAATGCTATCACCTTCGACGATCAACCGGTTTAACTCGGGGCTTTCTCTATTATCGACGATGGGAACTCGGCATGTTGGACAAGGAGGTGCGTTACTACGTGAGCTTAGAAGAAGGCCATTGACATTCTCTAAGCCGAACATATGTCCGCAAGGTACCATTAGTCTTGGGTTTTCTACGCGATCACAAGCCACAACATCATCAAGAGAGTCGACCCAATGAGATTCTGCAGTTGTGGCATCGGTGCTTTCGTTGTTCGCCCATGCCTGCGGGTCTGAAATAAGGTTGACTGCATTTACCGGGGGAGTCTGGTTTGGTGAAGCAGCCCCGTTCGGTTGGTTTGTATTGCCCCTTTGAGGGTTAGGTTGCTTAAGCGCGCGGCTCATGATGAGTTTTTCGAAAACCGAAGCGATCTGACCGATGAGAGGAATGGCCTCGATGGCAGCTATGGCAAGATGAACGATCCGCCGTCCATTCGAAATGCCGGATGCAAAAGCTTTTTTGCCATGCTCCCGGCAATTTCCCCAGAGCAGGGCATTTTTCCATGTATACAGTTGAGGTTCGAGAGCATAAGAACTGTAACCCCTTAACATGAGACCTCCTAAAAAAATAAACTTGTTAATCTATTAAGTTACTAATAAAAAATATTATAAAACAAGCAGATTAAAAAGTCAATAGAGAATTATATCTGAAAAAATAACTAGAAATAAATTTATACTTTATATAAAATGCGCTTAAGGAGAAATTCGTATATGCCATTATGTACATCATGTGAAAAAAAGCAACAGGCCATAAAGCTCATTTTTGACCAGTGTAAAACGCAAGATGAGAGGTATGAGCAGATCATTGAACTTGGGCGTAAGGCTGTAGCCTTTCCTGCACAGGATAAAATCCCTGAAAACATTCTGGAAGGGTGTCAAAGCACGATGTACCTGACGGCCAGGCTGGAAAATGGTTGTGTGTTTTTTTCTGCTGCATCAGATGCTTTAATTTCTGCAGGACTTGCTGCTCTTTTAGTCAATGTATATAGTGGAGAGACTCCGGAAACAATTTTAAAATGTCCTCCTACCTTTATAGAGGAGTTGGGTATAACCGCGAGTTTGACGCCCAGCCGCGCAAACGGCCTTCACAGCATTCATTTACGGATGAAGCAGGAGGCGTTACGGTTGTATATGCATCAGGAATCTTTGCCTGGCGATACCAGTACGGAGTGCTGATTTAGGGTCTTTTTTCTCCTTTACAAACTCCTTTACAAAAAAATCTAATTTTTCTTCTTGACATTTATTGGAAAAATGTTAATCTGTTATACATTCGTTCGAAGTCCTTTTTCTACATAATTTATAGATGTTGCGGCATGACAAAAGAAGATACAATAAAAGTGGAAGGTAAAGTTGAAGAGCTCCTTCCCAATATGACATTCAGAGTAAAACTCCAAAATGGTCTGGTCGTTATGGCACATCTTTGTGGAAAGATGCGCATGAAAAATATTAGAGTGCTTTTAGGTGATAATGTAACGGTGGAAATGTCACCATATGATTTAACCAAAGCCCGGATTACCTTTCGTCAAAGATAAAAAATTCACAAAAGGTATTGCATTATTTTACACGACCTTATACACTGGGGAGCTATACATAAATAACTTAAGTGTTTAGGCAAATTCATTTGCGACTGTCGGATAGACAGCGACAGAATACTGAAAAGGCCTATTCGAAGTTATATACACAAACAACTGCAAGAGTTGGGAATTTTGCAAGGCGCCGCCTCGAATTTGAACCAGGCGGAGCTGGTGCTGAAGCAGCTCAACTTGAACAAGTTGAGCGATGCAGGCAGGTTTCAAATTCGTCGGCTGGCAACGACGCAAAAAACCAACTTTTGAAGTTGTTTGTGTATAATCTCTCTATTAGAAAGAAGATTGCCCAGATAGCTCAGTGGTAGAGCATTTGCATGGTAAGCAAAAGGTCGTAGGTTCAATTCCTATTCTGGGCAAAAAGATAAACGGGTAGTGCACGAGTGCAACTACCTGACAAACCAAAAAAACAACTGGATTCAGGAGTCGAAGAGATGGCAAAAGAAACATTTCAAAGAACAAAACCACATGTCAACATCGGGACAATCGGCCACGTTGACCATGGCAAAACAACACTTACAGCGGCAATCACCATGGTGCTTGCAAAGGAGGGCGGTGCAAAATATCGCGATTACGCTTCCATCGACAATACACCCGAAGAAAAAGCCCGTGGAATTACGATCAACGCAACTCACGTAGAATATGAAACGGCAAAGCGTCACTATGCGCACGTAGACTGCCCAGGTCACGCCGACTATGTTAAAAATATGATTACCGGTGCAGCGCAAATGGATGGGGCTATCCTCGTTGTTGCCGCAACAGACGGTGCGATGCCGCAAACGCGTGAGCACATTCTCCTGGCTCGTCAGATGCAGGTGCCAGCTATTGTCGTCTTCCTGAACAAAGTAGATATGCTAGGGGACAGCGATCAGGAATTGCTCGACCTCGTCGAAATGGAAATGCATGAACTTCTCGAGTCCAAAGGCTATAAAAATGTACCGATCATCCGTGGTTCTGCATTAAAAGCTTTGGAAGGTGATCCAAAATATGTGGAAAGCATTAAAGAACTGATGAAGGCAGTTGATGAAAAAATTCCAACTCCTGAACGGGAAGTTGACAAACCTTTCTTAATGCCGATTGAAGACGTTTTTTCAATCTCCGGCCGTGGAACAGTCGCAACTGGCCGCGTTGAGCGCGGTATTGTTAAAATGGCCGATAAGTTGCAAATTGTGGGGCTTAAAGAGACTCGCGATACAGTGGCTACCGGTCTTGAAATGTTTAACAAAACTCTTGATGAAGCAAGAGCCGGTGAAAACGTTGGTATTTTGCTTCGCGGGTTAGAAAAGAATGACCTCGAAAGAGGAATGGTTTTGGCTGCGCCAAACACATGCAAAGCCCATACAGAATTTAAAGGCCCCATCTACGTCTTAACGAAAGAAGAGGGGGGACGCCACAAGCCATTTTTCACAGGATACCGTCCGCAGCTCTATTTCAGAACAACAGACGTGACCGGGACAGTTGAACTTCCAGCAGGAACAGAGATGGTAATGCCAGGTGACAACGTGGAAATTACTGTAAAACTGATTCAACCAGTTGCTATGGAAAAAGGGATGCGTTTTGCAATTCGCGAAGGTGGCCGCACAATCGGTGCCGGTACAGTTTCCGAAATTATAAAGTAAGTTGAAGGTAGCATACCTTGAGTTGCTTATTTTGTGACTCAAGGTATTGTTTTCTTATGGGTGTGTAGCTCAGCTGGTAGAGCAGCGGTCTCCAAAGCCGTCGGTCGGGGGTTCGATCCCCTCCGCACTCGATAGCACTAAGAACCTTAGGTACACTAAGAACCTTAAGGTTTGAACAGGTTCACTTAAGGATTATGCATGTTAACTTTTTGCTGAAGGGCTCAAATTATGGTGATGGAAGTAGGAACAATGGAATCAAAAACAAATCATCAAATTGCAAAACCTGCCGTTATCCAGGCAAAGGATAAAACAGCCAAGGCTTGGCAGCTGGTCGATTTTTTTGCTGCAGTTAAAACTGAATTTAAGAAAATTGTTTGGACTAATCCGAATGAATTACGCTCTTATACAAAAATTGTTGTGGCGATGACAGTGATTTTTGGGTTGGGCATTTACATGATGGATGTTGTGATCCAAATTGTATTAAGTTCTTTGAATAACCTTTTGCAGTTGTTGGGAATTTAAGAATTGATAAATCATACCGGGTGGTTATATGCATAAATGGTACGTAGTACAGGTCTTTTCCGGACAAGAAAGGAAAGTGAAAAAAGCTTTAGAAGATAAGAGTTCGAGACAAGGAAGCGTTGACTTTATTGAGCAAGTGTTAGTGCCAAGTGAAAATGTTTCTGAAGTGAAAAATGGCAAACAGAAGATCGTCGAAAAAAGGATGTGGCCCGGCTATATTCTTATTAAAATGGCCCTGTCAGATGATTCCTGGCACTATGTTAAAAACATCCCCAATGTGATTGAGTTTTTAGGGGGAGAAAAACCGACAACACTTTCAGATCATGAAGTCGAGAGTATATTACGCGATTTAGAAAGTAAGAAAGAAACTGTCATTCAGAAGCATAAGATCAACGTAGGCGACAAGGTTAAAATTATTGAAGGGGTTTTTGTCAATTTTATTGGCACTGTTACGGATGTGTTTCATGATAAGGGGCGCCTTAGTGTTTTAGTGACAATTTTTGGACGAGAAACAAGAGTGGACGATCTGGAGTTTACACAAGTAGAGGAAATTCCCGAAGGCTCTGAGGGAATGTAGAGAATTAAATAGTAGAGGAACTTATGTCTAAAAAAATTGTTAAAATAATTAAGTTGCAAATACCAGCTGGTAAAGCAAATCCGGCCCCTCCAATTGGGCCGGCTTTAGGAGCAGCCGGAGTCAACATTATGGCCTTTTGTAAAGAATTTAATGCAAAAACGCAGGGCAATACAGGTGATATATTGCCTGTTGTCATTACTGTGTATGCAGATAAATCGTTTACATTTTATTGCAAAAAGCCGCCGGTCTCGCGCATGTTATTAAAAATATTAAACCTTGCAAAAGGTTCTGCTGTGCCTAACCGCGATAAAGTTGGCAAATTGACAAAAGACCAGGCAAGAAAAATTGCAGAAGAAAAAATCCAGGATATGAACGCTGCGGATCTTGATGCAGCGGTCCGAATCGTGGTTGGAACAGCTCGTTCAATGGGAATTGATCTGGTTCATTAGGGTAAGAACCTGTTCAAAATCTATGATCTGGATGCTTTGTTTTAAGCCTGCTAAAAGGCTAAGCCCTAAGTTTTAGCGCATTTGTAGCGGAATTGAACACACAAGTCATCCGGTCAGAAATATGAACAGGCTCTAAGATAAACAATAAGAAGGTAATATGGGTCGGCCAAGTAAAAGAACTCGGGAGATAGCAAAATCTCTGGATGTCGCAAAAACATACAGATGTAATGAAGCTATCGATATCCTTCAGAAATGTAAAGGGGTGAAATTTGATCAGTCCCTCGACGTTTCCCTGAAGATTGGTGTTGACCCTCGTAGATCTGATCAGCATATTCGTGGAACTGTGTCATTACCGAATGGCACTGGTAAAACGATTAAAATTCTTGTCTTTGCAAGAGGAGATAAGGCAAAAGAGGCCTTAGATGCTGGTGCTGACTATGCGGGTTGTGACGAACTTTTTGAAAAAGTTAATGCAGGGTGGACAGATTTCGATGCTGTTATCGCTACACCTGATATGATGCGCGAAGTTGGTAAATTGGGTAAGGTACTGGGCCCTCGCGGTCTGATGCCAACACCTAAGACGGGTACAGTGACGACAGACGTCGCAAAAGCAGTGGCTGAATTGAAAGGCGGTAAAATAGAATTTAAGCTCGACCGTCACGGAATACTGAATGTTGCTGTTGGCAAGTTGTCTTTCACATTGGATAAACTTAACGAAAATGTGATGGCATTCCTCCATGCAGTGCAACGCGCTAAGCCGGCTACTGCTAAAGGACAATACCTAAAGTCAATGTATCTTTCATCGACAATGGGCCCCGGTCTGAAAATTGATGCACGCGATTTAGATATTGCTTAAGGAGGAATACTTATGAAACGTGAAAAACAGCTACTTTTAGATGAGCTGACAGATCAAATAGCGAACTATAAATCTTTCGTGGTGATGAGTTATTCAAAGCTCAGCGCCAATAAAGCCAACGAGTTCCGCAAAAGTGTATCTAAAATCGGCGGCACAGTGGAAGTCATGCGTAAACGTCTTTTGGTTAAGGCAGCTGCCGCTGCGGGATTAGACTTGAAATTTACACTCCCGGGACATATCGGTGTCGTGTACGCAGCTCAAGATCCACTTGAAATGACCAAAATGGTATTAAAATTTAGCCAGGATAATGATGAGGCTATCGATTTAATAGCGGGGCGTTTTGATGGTATCCTTTACAACGGCGATGACGTAGAAAAATTATCCAAACTCCCATCTAAACCTGAGATGCGAGCTCAGTTTCTGGCTACATTGGAAGCTCCGATGTCGCAAACATTAGCTGTAATGGATGCATTATTAACGAGTGTTATGCATTGCTTAGAGAATAAATCTAAACAATCTGAGTAAATAATTATTTAAGTAAATCAAAGAGGTATTACCGTGAGTCACAAAAAAGAAGAATTAGTAAAAGCACTTAGCGAGTTAAGCGTTTTAGAAATGGCTGAATTAAAGACTGCATTGGAAGAAAAGTGGGGCGTCAAGGCTGCCGCTGCTTCTGTTGCTGTAGCAGCGGCTCCTGCCGCAGCAGCCGCACCTGCCACTGAGTCGACAGATTTCCAAATTACCTTGTCTGATGCACCTGCAGATAAGAAAATTGGGATCATTAAAGTTGTCCGTGAATTGACAGGTCTTGGATTAAAAGAGGCTAAAGAACTTGTCGACGGAGCTCCAAAAGTAGTGAAAGAGACAGCACCAAAAGCTGAAGCTGAAGATACTAAGAAAAAATTAGAAGCTGCTGGAGCTAAAGTCACATTAAAAGGACTGTAGTTCTTTTTTGGGATTTGTTTGCAAAAGTGATGATTCTGGAGTCTGATTGCATAAAATGTTCATACAATTGTGCAATTAGACCCCAGATGATTTTTTTTTAATGCAGGCAAAATTTGGCTGGAGTTAAGCAAAACTAAAGTACATTAAAGTTATATGAGTCATTCGACTAACAACAGCTCGCAAGCCTTTTCCCAAGTAATCAAATTATACCGAACGTGATTCAAAAATTGGTTTTTGAATCACGTTCGGTATAATTAGTCTTTATTTCGTATTGTAATCCATGGGAGAGTTGTCTCTCATGTCAAATTTTAGCTCTTAAGTTTCACCAGGGAGTTGTTCATAATGTTGAAAAGATCGCCACACCGTGTGAGTTTTGTTGAGAAAAGTGAGATTATCGATTTGCCTAATCTCATTGAGATTCAGGTTAAATCCTATCTCCAATTTCTTCAAGCAAATAAATTTCCGCAAGAGCGTGGAAATTTTGGATTGCAAGAGGTGTTTAATGAAATTTTTCCGATCAAGTCTTATGATGAAAAAACAATTTTGGAATTCATTTCCTATAGTTTAGGTGTTCCCAAGTTTACTCCAGAAGAATGTGTTCGCCGGGGCATTACCTATAATGTCATCCTGAAGGTGAGATTCCGTCTTACCGATGAAACGGGAATTAAAGAAGAAGAAGTGTACATGGGGACTATCCCTGTGATGACCGATAAAGGGACCTTTATCATCAATGGAGCTGAGCGCGTCATCGTTTCACAATTACACAGATCTCCCGGTATTTCTTTTGAGCAGGAGCGCCATTCGCGCGGCAATCTAATTTATTCATTTCGCATTATTCCCTATCGCGGCAGTTGGTTGGAAGGTGCCTTTGATATCGGCGACCTGATCCATATTTATATCGACAGAAAGAAACGCCGCCGTAAAATTTTAGCTACAACATTTATCAGGGCGCTTGGGTTTTCGACAAATGCAGACATCATCGATGAGTTCTTTCACACGCATAAAGTAAAAATTAAATCCGGTAAGGACATCGATAAGTTTGTGGGTAAAATTTTAGCGCAGGATGTGATCGATGCCCATAATTCTTTAAGTTTTGGAAAGGCCGGTGAAAAGTTAACAACAGCCATGTTAAAACGGATGGTAGATGCCGGCTTAGATTCTATTCACATTGCAGATGATGCAGATGAAAATCATCCGATCATTAAAATGCTTGCTAAAGATACGACAGATTCCTATGAGTCGGCATTGAAGGATTTTTATCGTAAAATTCGTCCTGGGGAACCTGCCACTTTATCTAACGCACGTTCGGCAATGATGCGTTTATTTTTCGACCCCAAACGGTATAACCTGGGGAGGGTGGGACGCTACAAATTAAATTCAAAATTAGGGTTACCTATAAACGATCAGGTATTGGAAACAGTCACATTAATTAAAGAAGATGTGATCAATGCCTTGAAGTACCTGATCAGATTAAAGCAAGGAGCAGAAGACGTCTCCATCGATGATATCGATCATTTAGGAAATCGACGTGTCCGTTCTGTTGGCGAGCTGATTCAAAACCAATGCCGTGTTGGTTTGGCCCGGATGGAGAAAATTATTCGCGAAAGAATGAATCTCTTTGACTTTACCTCAGATACATTGACCCCAGGAAAAATTGTCTCAGCAAAAGGTTTTGCAGGTGTACTTAAAGATTTCTTTGGTCGTTCTCAATTATCTCAATTTATGGACCAGACTAACCCGATCGCTGAGCTTACACATAAACGGAGGCTGTCATCATTGGGTCCTGGAGGTCTTAACCGGGATCGGGCAGGCTTTGAGGTGCGCGACGTGCATTCCAGTCATTATGGACGCATTTGTCCAATTGAGACTCCGGAAGGACCGAACATCGGTTTGATCACTTCGTTGTCTTCTTTTGCAAAGATCAACGAGTTTGGTTTTATTGAAACCCCTTATCGAATCGTACGCGACCATGTAGTGACCGAAGAAATTCAGTATATGACGGCAGACCAGGAAGAGAAATGTGTGATCGCACAGGCTTCTGCGAAGCTCGATGAATATAGCATGTTCAAGGATCCGATTTGCTGGGCGAGGTATAAGGGAGAGCCCTTTGAGGTCGATTCAAATAAAATCACCCATATGGATGTCTCTCCAAAACAGCTCGTTTCGATAGTGACCGGATTAATTCCGTTCCTCGAACATGACGATGCTAACCGGGCATTAATGGGTTCTAACATGCAACGGCAGGGAGTGCCGCTTTTAAAGCCGGAAGCGCCTTTAGTCGGTACCGGATTAGAAGGTCGCGCGGCAAGGGACTCAGGTTCAGTGGTGATCGCAACTGAAGATGGCAAAGTGACTTATGTCGACGGCTTTAAAATCGAAATTGTGCCTAAGGGCAATCAGTTGGAAAAGAAGACCTATCATCTGAAAAAGTTTTTGCGATCGAATGCCGGGACATGCATTAATCAAACGCCTCTTTGCGAGATAGGGGACGAAGTCCATGCTGGGGATGTCATTGCTGATGGACCTGCTATCGACAAAGGAGAAATTGCCCTTGGTAAAAACGTACTAGTTTCGTTTATGCCATGGTTTGGCTATAACTTCGAAGATGCGATTATCATTTCTGAAAAATTGGTCAAGGAGGATGCATTCACCTCTATTGTGATCGAGGAATTTGAACAGACAACCCGCGATACAAAGATTGGAAAGGAAGAGATCACGCGGGATATCCCTGGGCTTCCCGATGAGATGCTGATCAACCTCGGCGACGATGGAATCATCCGTATAGGAGCTGAAGTCAAGCCGGGAGATATCTTAGTTGGTAAGATCACTCCAAAATCAGAAACGGAATTGGCTCCAGAAGAGCGTCTGTTACGAGCCATTTTCGGCGAAAAAGCTGCCGATGTCAAAGACGCCTCTTTAGTTGTTCCTCCAGGAACAGAAGGGGTCGTGATGGACGTCAAGATCTTCAGCCGTCGCGATCGCCTGTCGAAAACGGAAGAAGAACTCGTCGAAGAAGCGTCAAAAATTAAAGATATTCAACAAGAATTTAAATTAAAGCAAATTGAACTTAGGACGAACCGGCACGAACGTACGGGAGCTTTGCTTCTCAATGAAATAGCCCCGGCGATGATCGTTCATCGAAAAACGGGTGAAGTATTGGTTCATGAAGGAGAAATGATCACGCAAGATGTCTTGCTGAATCTCGAAAAAGAGGCAATTGAAAATCTGCTCATGCCTCGCAACAGTCTTTATGATACGTTGCATCAGATGCTGCATGACTTTCAAATTGAAATGCAGACTTTAGAAACGCAGCATAAAACCGAAATGGAGTTTATGCGTAAAGGGGATGTCGATCTCGATCCGGGAATTATCCGTCAGGTTAAGGTCTACGTCGCGTCGAAGCGCAAATTGCAGGTGGGAGACAAAATGGCGGGACGCCATGGTAACAAGGGCGTTGTCTCAAAAATTGTGCCGGAAGCTGACATGCCTTATATGGACGATGGACAGACAATTGAGGTGATCTTAAATCCTCTTGGTGTTCCTTCCCGTATGAATATGGGGCAGCTTTTCGAAACACACCTGGGATTTGCCGCCAAGCGTGCCGGCATTTATGTGCAAAGCCCTGTTTTTGAAGGTTTTCCTGAGGAAATAATTTGGAAAATGATGAAAGAGCAAGGTTTGTCCGGGGATGGCAAGTTTTATCTTTATGATGGATGCACGGGAGAGCGCTTTGATAATCCGCTGGTTGTCGGCTATATCTATCTCCTGAAATTGAGCCACCTGGTGGCGGATAAGATCCATGCGAGAGCGATCGGACCATACTCATTGGTCACTCAGCAGCCTTTGGGTGGTAAAGCGCAGATGGGTGGTCAGCGTTTCGGAGAGATGGAGGTATGGGCCGCTGAAGCCTATGGTGCGGCACACGTTCTTCAGGAATTATTAACGGTAAAATCTGATGATGTGACAGGGCGCACAGACATATACGCTTCAATTGTTAGAGGAGATAACTTCCTGAAATCAGGTACACCTGCATCATTCAATGTTTTGGTAAAAGAGATGCAAGGCTTATGTTTGGATTTGAGAACTGAAATCTTAGAAAGAGAAACCAATTCAGTTCCATCAGATTCTGTTGGCAAACTCGATCTCTCAATAAATAATTAAATAGGGGACAGGCATGGCAAAAAATACTCAAGCGAACATACAGCATAATGCGCAGTTTGATAAGTTGTCGATCAAAATTGCTTCGGACAATACGATCCGTTATGACTGGTCTGAAGGAGAGGTTAAAAAGCCGGAAACAATCAATTACCGGACATTCAAACCGGAAAAAGGCGGGCTGTTCTGTGAGAAAATTTTTGGTCCGACAAGGGATTGGGAATGTGCTTGCGGCAAGTATAAGAAAATTAAGCATAAGGGGATTGTATGCGATCGCTGCGGCGTTGAGGTCACTTTATCCAAAGTCAGACGCGAGCGGATGGCCCACATCGATCTGGCTGTACCTGTTGTGCATATCTGGTTCTACAAAACCATGCCTTCGCGCATCGGTAATGTCCTTGGAATGACTTCAGCCGACTTAGAACGCGTGATCTACTATGAAGAATATGTCGTGATCGATCCGGGACAAACTGATTTGGAAAAAAAACAGCTCTTAAATGATGCGGAATATCGCGAAGCAGAAGAAAAATATGGTCGCGATGCTTTCGTTGTCAAGATGGGCGGCGAGGCGATTCGCGATTTGCTTAGCAGTGAAGATTTAGCCTCATTATTGATCGATCTGAAAGAAAAACTCCGTAAGTCCAAATCGTTGCAGGCGCGTATTAAATTATCCAAGCGGCTAAAGATTGTCGAGAGTTTTCTCTCTTCTACAAACAAGCCCGAATGGATGGTTCTCTCTTGCGTTCCGGTGATTCCACCTGATTTGCGCCCGCTTGTCCCTCTCGATGGCGGCCGTTTTGCCACTTCCGATCTCAATGATCTATATCGACGTGTGATCAATCGAAACAATCGTCTCAAAGCCATTTTAAAACTCAAGACCCCTGAGGTGATTGTCCGCAACGAAAAGAGGATGCTTCAGGAAGCGGTAGATGCCCTGTTTGACAATGGACGCCATGGTCATCCGGTCATGGGGGCCGGCAATAGACCTTTGAAATCTTTATCGGAGATGTTAAAGGGTAAGCAGGGGCGTTTTCGTCAAAACTTACTTGGTAAGCGAGTCGATTATTCCGGCAGGTCAGTCATCATCGTCGGTCCTGAATTGAAATTCAATCAATGCGGTCTTCCGAAATTAATGGCTCTTGAGCTATTTGAACCCTTTATTGTTAAACGGCTTAAAGACTTAGGTTATGTTTATACGATCCGTTCGGCGAAGAAAATGATCCAACGCCATGCTGTGGAAGTGTGGGATGTCCTCGAAGAAGTGATCAAGGGACATCCTGTCCTGCTCAACCGGGCGCCGACATTGCACCGTTTGGGTATCCAGGCATTTGAGCCGGTGCTGATTGAAGGTAAAGCCATCCGCGTTCATCCTCTTGTCTGCGCAGCCTTTAACGCGGACTTCGACGGCGACCAAATGGCTGTTTATGTTCCATTGTCTATCGAAGCACAATTGGAAGCTAAGCTGCTCATGATGGCCCCAGATAACATCTTCCTTCCCTCTTCGGGCAAACCAGTTGCTGTCCCTTCGCAGGATATGACCCTTGGACTTTACTATCTGATGTGCGATCCGATGTACTTTCCGGAAGATCATGGGCGAAAAACCCGTATATTCCGCGATACATCTGAAGTACTCGAGGCCCTGAACAATAGCGGTAGTTTCAACTGGTATGAGAAAGAGGGCGATGGAAAGGCGGATAAGAAAAAATCCAGTGCCACTGCAAGGGTATATTATAATCGCGGGCTTCGTATTCACGAATTGATCAAGTTGCGTACCCCCCAAGGGAGCATCATTGAAACAACCCCCGGCCGTGTCTTATTTAATACCATTGTTCCGCCGGAACTTGGGTTTCAAAATTACAGCCTGCCCAAAAAGAAAATGGGCGAATTGATCATGCAATGCTATAAAAAGGTTGGATTGGAAGTGACGGTTCGTTTCCTCGATAATCTTAAGACGCTTGGCTTTACAGAGGCGACGAAAGCGTCGTTGTCTATGGGTGTTTGCGATGTGCGCATTCCTGCGATGAAACAAAAGATTCTGACAGATGCTCATGAGCGTGTCGCAATTGTCAGGAAGCAGTATGAAGATGGTGTGATCACGGATGGGGAAAGACATTCTAAGACGATCAGCATATGGACAGAAGTCTCTGATATCTTATCAGAGGAATTATTCTCCCTTATCGGAGAGGTGAATAACAGCAAGAAGAACCCGCTCTATCTCATGATGGATTCCGGCGCGCGTGGAAATAAATCTCAGATCAAGCAGCTGGGAGCGTTAAGGGGACTTATGGCTAAACCTTCCGGTGCCATTATCGAATCTCCCATTACCTCCAATTTCCGCGAAGGATTGACAGTCCTTGAATTTTCTATCTCCTCTCACGGTGCGCGTAAAGGTTTAGCGGACACCGCTCTTAAAACTGCCGACTCCGGGTACCTGACAAGACGACTTGTCGACGTAGCCCAGGATGTGATTATTACAGAAGAAGATTGCGGAACCTTGAACGGTATTGAAGTGTCAGCGATCACTCAGGGCCAAGAAGAGCTTCTCCCTTTAAAAGACCGTATTTTCGGCTGCACAGTATGTGATGATATCTATCTTCCGGGCGACAATACAAAAATCCTTGCGCGTAGCGGAGATACGTTGAATATCCTTCAGGCAGAAGCGATCGATGATTCCGGCATTAAAAATGTGCGAATCAGATCAGTTCTTACCTGTGAAACAAAAAGAGGGGTCTGCGCTAAATGTTACGGCATTAATTTGGCAAACGGGCGCAATGTCAGCATGGGCGAGGCAGTGGGTATCATTGCGGCCCAATCGATTGGAGAGCCTGGAACGCAGTTGACGATGCGTACGTTCCACTTAGGCGGTATTGCCTCTGCAGGACTTGTCCCTGAAATTATTGCCGAAAATGAAGGGCTTCTCATTTATATGGACTTGCGCATTGTGCAAAATGCGGAAGGACAATGGGTAGCTCTGAATAAGAACGGTTATTTGAATATTGTGCGCGATGAGGGTCGTCCGCTTGAAGAGTATAAACAGCTATTAAGCACAAAATCTATTGAACCTCTCCAAAAATTTAAGGTAGAGCTTGGCACAAAGATCTTACTTGCAGACGGCTCAAAAGTAAAACAGGGGATGAAAATTGCCGAATGGGAACAGCACAACGTGCCAATCATCTGCGATCGCCCGGGATATGTCCGTTATGAAGACCTTGTCGAGGGGATTTCTACCGAGCGCGATGTGAACAAACATTCGGGTCAGTCTGAGCTTATCGTAAAGCAGCATCGAGGTGAGTTGCATCCTCAGATTGTCATCTATGCCGATGAAAAGTACGAAGATCTGATCGGTACATACCCGATTCCTGCCGGTGCGATTATTTCCGTTGCCGAGGGACACTATGCAACTGCAGGGACCTTGCTGGCAAGAATTCCCGGCGCTGCCATGAAGACAAAGGATATTACGGGCGGTCTGCCTCGCGTTGCCGAGCTTTGCGAAGCGAGAAAACCAAAAGATTCTGCTGAAATTGCTAAAATCGATGGAATTGTCGATTTCCGCGGTGTGCAAAAAAATAAGCGGATCGTCGTTGTCCACGATGAGATTTCGGGAATGGAAGAGGAACATTTAATTCCCCATACAAAACACCTGATCGTCCAACGCGGCGACCATGTGATCAAGGGACAGCAATTAACGGATGGTGTGGTCAATCCACATGAAATTCTCGATATTTGCGGTGTGCGCGAACTGCAGAAGTACTTAGTAAATCAGGTGCAGGAAGTATATCGTCTTCAAGGGGTCGACATTAACGATAAGCATATCATGATTATCGTCAGACAGATGCTCAAGAAGGTGCGTATCACAGATCCCGGCGATACAAGTTTGTTGTTTGGCGAAGAGATCGATAAAAAAGAATTTGAAACCGAAAACACTAAAATCGTGCATGAAGGGGGTAAGGCGGCACAAGCAACGCCGGTCCTTTTGGGAATCACAAAAGCGTCCCTTAGCACCGATTCCTTTATTTCCGCGGCTTCCTTCCAGGATACGACACGTGTTCTTACAGAAGCTGCCTGTGCAGGTAAGACCGATTATCTGCTAGGATTTAAAGAAAACGTGATCATGGGACATATCATCCCCGGCGGTACAGGTTTCGAGCACCACAAACGCGTCAAGAAATTTGTCGATCGCGAGATCGAAGAGAAGCTTGTCTTCGATTTCGATTAATAGTGATGGAGTCAATGGACAATATGGATGGCATGGACGATATGAGACAATTGCAAAAGTCTTAGATTATTCATGGTTGGCGAAATATTCAACGCAAAGGCGCAAAGACGCAAAGATAATAAACAGCTTTCAAGGATATACATCATAGACATAATCAACGATTATAACGATATAACGATAAAAACGATAAAAGACTATATAAGGAAATTTAAAGCTTGATTTGACCCATTCACTTTTATCGGTAATCCGATAAAAGTGAGACGCTTTAAGCCGCTACTTGAAAGGCGAGCTAAAGAGATTTAAAGCGTTCCGAAATCGCCTTTTAAGTAGCGGCTTAACTTAAGATACGTTAGCTAACAGGAGTTATATCGTTCATATCGTTATATCGTTAGAATCGTTGACTATGCCTGTGAAGCCAATTCTTGAACCTGTTTTTATCTTTGCGTCTTTGCGCCTTTGCGTTGAATTATTATCGGTTGCTCTTAGTCCAAAGACTTTTGCAATTGTCTCATATGGTCCATGTCGCCCATGTGGCTTTGCTATGGGCATAAACGCAAAAAAATAGACTTCTTGCATAATTCATTTCCTGCTGCCCTACCCCAGCAAATATTGTAGAAAAATAAAAAAAGATATAGAGTTGTCCTAATGTAAAGAGGGATTACTTTATGCTAGTCAATTCTGTTTTATCTCCATGCAACCCTTATGTCGATCAATGGTTTGCGTATGCCTCGGATTACCAGGAATTGAAACTTCGGTTGCTTAAAGGGGAGTTCAAAACTCTTCCGGATCAAGATCAGAGATTCCTCCTTGCATTTATCAATAAAAAAGAGTGGGTTTTTCGGGCTTTTACATGCGGTGACATTCTTTTTTTCAAAGCGCTTGTAGAAGCTGGAGCGGATTTGAATGCGTTGGATGCGGATGGAAAATCTATTTTGGCTTTAGTTCAGACTCCCGACATGTTTCTTTGGTTATACGAGAAAGGGGCTGAGTTCCATTCGAGTGAGATCTCTATGCTTCGGTTTTTATTAAAAAAATCTGTAGATGTTTCTGAGGGAAAACAGTCGGACTGGAAGGAAGTGCTTTTGATAGTCGCTGTTGACATTGCAACAGAGGATTTTTATGCCATCGATGGCAATGATATGGATTCGAACCATTGGGAAAATTTCTTCATTCTCATCCAGCAAGATGGTAATGTCCAGGCGGCTCTTAGGGAAGTGATTGCAAGAATCATAGAGGAAAAGACTGATGGGATCCTGCTGATTGCCAGAAATTTCCTGGCAAAACCATCTGGAAAGCTATTCAGGGAGGTTCTGATCAAACTGATCGATGCGAAGTGCATACCAGATTTTGTCGTAGAACAAATTGCGACTGATGTGGAGATTCTATTTTGGAATCTGAGAGAAAGCGAGTGGCTTGGCAACCTTTTTACCAGATGCCCAGCCTTGGCCGGCGATATGGCGGCCTCGTTGCGATCAAATGTCGATCCTCTGGTTTGTGTTTATAGTAAAGTAGTTTTAAAGACAGATACATTGAGCCAAACAGCTAAACTCTTTGTCCATTTGCGTGACTTACCCGATGTAGAGGTTTGGGATCGGACAACAAAAAAGTGTTTGCATGACCATGTGGTGAAACTGCAAATTAAAGAAAAAAATACCATTTGGATGGCGATGGCAACGTGTTATGATGAGGAAAAATTCCATCTCTATGGAATGATGCCTGATGGAGTTTGTTCCTCCAGAGAACTCCTGCAAGTGAAAAAGTTAGGATTCGATCCGAACTTGGCCCATCCTGTTCATCGCCAAACATTACTATTTACTAACGCAGTCCTATACCTTGACGGGGAGGCACTCAGAGATATTGGATTTGATATTCATCATAGTGATATAAATAACAATAATGCATTGGAGTATAATTGCAGGAAATTGACCAGATTTTCTCTGAAAATAATCGACATCCTTGTACTTTCAGAAGCAAAGCTCACCGACCGGTTTCCCAATGTTGAGCAGTGCCGCAGTACTTTTCCGGGCGACAATAATTTGCAGGCGCTCTTGAGTGTTGTTCTCCTTAATCCTGATCAATCGACAATACGACTGATTGCTGAACATATGTCAGATGAGTGCAGGAAAACGTGGCGCAAGGCTTTTTGCAAAGATCCCGTGTTAAAAGATATTTTTAGGGAACCCATTGCAAAGAAAAATAGTCACCCCATCGTTGCTGGCGATGGTAAAAGGAGATATCATCCAGAGAGTGTTCCAAGATCTAAAATAGATCTTCCAGTTAGCAGGAAAGAAAACCCTTTGGTTTTTCTGACTTCATTTTGGGATACAGTTATTCCTAAAAATATTTGCGATATGATCCCTGAATCGCCGCTGGCATCCTTGGTCCTTGGGGCACTGCAAAGGCAGCATCAGGAATTGATTGCACAAAAAAGGAAAGAACCGGTCAATATTGAAAAATTTTTTTCTGCTCTGCAACACGATGACATGGTGCGGATCAATCATTATTTTTTTGCACATCCTGAGTTTATGTGTATGCTGGTCCAAGATTATATGCATGCAAAAGTTATACGCATTCAGCCGGGAGGCGGGTCAATAACAAATTATGCAGATACGGTTTTTGCCCTGATGACCCAAATGGGAGATCTGTTGCAACTTCCCAGGCGTTCATGTAATGTTCAGCATAAAACATTGCTGAAGGCTTTTAATGCGCAAATTATTCCCGTTGGGATGGAGACATTGAAGATCGCGGATGATGCTAACGTTCGCTTATTGGGACGCACTGTCGTTGTGACTCGCGGAAAAGTTTGCGATGCGTTCAAATTTTTAAAACCTGGGGAAAAATATGACTACTTTGCTCAGGAACATAGTGTATGCAAGGCGCTGCGTATGTTGGCAGCAGATTTCAAAAGTCAGATCATCGAGCCAATCGGTGTATACGCAGTCAGGCAGTTGCCTTTGGCATTTCACCCTTATCAGAACAAGCTGGGGGGACTGAACAACAAATTTGTCTTCCACTATAAGACTCTCCCGGCCACATACGAATATTTACAGGATGTCCCTGCTGAAAAATATAGGGAAGCAAGGAGTACAACATTGCACGATGCAGCCACACTTATCCGGTTGGGGATTTATCCCGATTTGGCTGCCATGTTCCATAACCATCGCCAATCGCGCCGGTATGTACTATTAGTCGATGTAATGGCACGTCTAATACACACGGAATCTGCGGTGGTGTTCAATCCAGCCGGAGGCGGCGGTCGTTTGGAAATGCCTTTTGTCAAAACAAAATATCCAAATGCCCGGCTGACAGGGATAACCGATTGGAGGGATGCGCTGTTATATTATGACGAGGACGATACAGTCACAGATCGCATACAGGATATGCATGGGTTGGAAAAGAAGGAAAAAGGGACGATTAAATATTTTTATCAAATGAATGCTCTGTCAAGTGTATTATTGATTGACATGCTTATCCTGGCCGAACGGCACATGAATGAGGGAAGCCTCCAGTGGCAAAATCAGGCATTGATCGAGCAATTCGGAAGAGAGCTTGCGGAAGGATTTGCCTGTTTATTTGCCTCTTATGCAAAGCAAGACTATACCCAGTCATTGCGGTTCGCATTTGCGTGCGGTATTGACTGGACAAGGGCAGCAAGGCAGATCGCTTTTTGGTTGGACACCGGACACGAGGGATATCCGGCTTACGTCGCGCGGGGAGAGGTTCCCCCCGGATTGTATGAGGATCATATCCAAGTCAAAGTGAATATGACGGGAGCAGAGAATTTCGATGGCCGTAATGGATTTAGCACAAATGGAAGCCAGGATATCGGCGTATATAACGGTCCATTGGCTCTCGATCAATTCGAGAAGGCGGCGCACCTTTTGTTCAATGCCGTAGCGCTTGCAGAACCGCTAGGACATCATCCTCGAGGATCTCAGCGGTTTCGCTATCGCGAAACATAATGGCTGTATCCACTCTTTACCTATTCCTTAAATGAATACAAGTTATTGGGGTTATTGTCGTAGAAAGTAATTTGCTTGTCGATCCATGCACCCGGCTCCTTAAATCTGTTAAAGAGTTGATCCATAGTCATGGTATTCATCTTGGTCGTGGTATAATCATTGATTTCGTCAACAGTTCCATCAGGATTTCGTACATAAACCCACCAATGTATACCCCCTCCAATGCGTAGAGCACGCCAATTAGGGCTTTGTAAAGCTTCCCAAAACTGTTGTCGGTTATGATCTTGTTCTGCAGCTGAAGAACCCTTATAGAATGGCAGCTTGTGTGCTATCGCATTTTCTGTTGGTCTCAGGCCGTATTCTAATTCGATCATTCTGCAAAGGGCTTTTGCATCTTCTTCGTTCAATTCGCCCTCTGCCTCGCCCCTTAGAATAGCCAGGACTTGGCTGCTTCTTTCCAAATCATTTTGCTTTTTTAATGCGGAGGTAAAGTCTTCCCTTGAGGATTGAAGAGCCTTAAGTTCAGCTTTCAAAGCAGACATTTTCTCTGTATCCCTGGAATGGCTATATTTTGCGTTCTCAAGCTCATGCTTTTTGGCGACTAATTGTTGTTGTACTGTTGCTTCCCTTTTAAGTTTATCCACAAGCGGCTTGTCCGATTTTCCGGGTGTAACAGCTTCAATTTCCAGTTTATTAATTTTGATTCCAAGCTGATTACCCTCTTCTTCGGATAGCCCCTCAGGTTTTTTTTGCTTTGCCTTTAGTGTTTTGAGCTCTTTCTTAATCTTTTGTTTTTCACTCGCCTCCTCTTGTTGTGATTTTCTTAATTGAGCTATCTCTTTTGATAATCGATTATCTTCTTCAGTCAGTCTAGTTATTTGAGTGGAAATGGTAGTTTTTATTGTTTCGAATTGTAATTTTTCTTGCTCTTTGGTTTTTTCTATATCAGATTCTATAGTTCTTATTTGAGGTGTAAGCTCATCAATTTTCTTTTGTACGATAGCTTTAAAATCCACGGGATCTTTCGCATGAAGATCATTAAATAATGGTTGATTTTCTTTATGTATCACGACAGAGATAGTTAGCCCGGTATGTGCAGCAACTACGGCAAGAGAGTTAAATGGGCAATTTGCTGCAGATGGATTAGGAAAACCGCGCCTATTTAGATAAAAAGCAACCTCCGAACCTTGAACAAATACTTTAAGTTGTTTTTGTCGGGCTGGGTCGACAGGTTTATAGCGAATCTCTTCAGCCTTTACAGGAGCTGCTTTTGGTAGGACAAAAGGTTGAGGTGCAGCAGGAACTGCTGTTGGCTGAGGAGGGGGTGCTGTTGGAGCTGGAACTTCAAGCTTTGGTTGGGGTTGAGGAGGTGTGACCTTTGGTTGAACAGGAGATTGAGGGGCGGGGGGAACCTCAGCTGGTTTTGTGAGAACAGGTTCTTGTTTAGTAAGGGCAATGGGGTTTGGTTGGGCAGGAGGGGCTTCATTCTGTTTTGCAGGAGCCGGCTCTTGTTTGGGGGGTGTGGTCAATTTAGGAGGAGGCGGTAGTACGGGCTTTAGTGCGGGATCGGGTTGTAGAGGAGTAGGGCCGGCAGCAGGAGGAGTCTTTGGTTGAGTGAGAACCTCCGGCTTTGCTTCATCTTTGACTAATCCACCTTGTGCGGATGTAGATTTTACCTTGGAAGCAGGATCCTCTTCTTCCTTATTGGTTTTGTCCTGTGCATTTATGGGGTTCGTATTTGTCTGATCTTCCTTTGTTTGTTTAAGGTCTTTAGGGTTAAATATTTGTGCATAAATAATCGAAATAGAAGCATCAGTTAACTTTGCACAAGTAATGTACACAATCCGCTTTCCTGCTTTGACAGATCTATAATCACTAAGAATTTCTTCGTTACGGCCGAGAGTAAAAAACCGGGCCAGAGCATAACCGCATAATAAAGCAACCCGTCTTAGACCAGAAATGTCCTTGCTTGCTTTGATTCCGGATCCTTCTACTGTCTTGTGCCATTGAGTTCCCTTGTACTTATTGAGCTCTTGTTCAAACTGTGGTTGACTTTCTGTTGAAATACGCATAATCACCTTAATAAGGTTAAAGTTAATTTATTACTTTTACTATATTATAGTATATTATTGATAATTCTTCTATATTTACTTATAGAAAATATACCGAAGGTAGTTCAAAAATTGGTTTTTGAATCGTACATGTTTACCAGGTCTATTCACTATAACTCAGGCCTTCAGCCTGAATGATTTACGTTATCACCTAGGGCGATGCCCTAGGTGATAACGTAAATCATTCAGGCTGAAGGCCTGATATATAACGATGCTACCTCGTGAACATTTACTTTGAATCACGTTCGGTGTAAATGGAGGTTAGTTCATCTAAAACCTGACGAACTGACTTATCCTGAAGAGTGACGGTAAACATAGCTAATTTTGCATAAATGGGCAGGCGTTGGTCATACATTTGTTCGAATGAGTTTTCCGGATCGTGTTGGTTCAAATAAGAGGGGACGCCGTCTTTAAATATTCTTTGCTTGATGATTTGCTTTTCGACATCTAAAAAAATCAATTTTCCCCTCTTTTTGACCTTACTATAGTTTTCCTGATTGATCAGTGTGCCTCCACCCACAGAAATCACCGAGTTGGAGACTTCCCGGATGGAATCGACGGCTTGCATTTCCAGTAAGCGAAAGCCCCCTTCTCCCAGTTTATTGGCAATTTGCCGGCAGGAGAGCGGTTCGAGATATTTTTCTCTATAAAATTGCTCGATAATTACGTCTGTTTCAATAAAAGGGCAGTGCAATTCTCTGGAAAGTAATTTTCCAAAATAACTTTTTCCGCAAGACTGGTAGCCAAAAAGAATGAGGTTATTTTGATTAGAGCCTGTCATCTATCCCTCTTGAAGTTCGTGTGCACGCAATTCAAAAAAAAATAACGCAAAGAAGCAAGTGGACAACATACTATTACCCGTAAGTATAGACTTTAATTCAACACAAAGGCACGAAGACACCAAGACACTGAGAAGGAATGGTCTCTATGTCAAAATTTCTTTGTTTCTTTGGGACTTTGTGCCTTTGCGTTGAATTTTTTTAATACTTTTCCAGATCAGCTTTCAAACTCCATAGGAAGGGGCTTTCCGCAAGCAGCTTCGATGCGGATCTCACTTCCCTCTATAATATCGATTGCATTTTGTTTTTCAAGGACATTTGAAAAGGAAAGCAGCTCATTTCTTCTTAAATAATCAAAGGCGCGCGATTGAGCGGGATGATCCTGTACATGCGATTCGAGGTACTTTTTGCCATCTGTGCCGCAAAGATAATAACGCTTTCCACTCAAGCCTTCAACAGGAGGACTGATGACGCGGTAGAGTTTTTTATCATGCAGATCGGGCCAGCCGGAGGAGGGATTGCGAAAAATAACATAAGACATTTTTAAGGAGCTTAAATTTATCGACGATGCGCGTTGAATTTGCTTAAGAAGTTCCGGTTTTTCAAATTCCCGCTGGGCATAGCAAGGGGTATTATGCAGTTTTAAGGCCGGGCATTCTCCACGCCAGACGCATGGAGCCTGGACAGGCACGTTTTGTTTAACAAAGTCATCGCGTAACTGCAAAACCCGACGATTGGATTCTCCAAAAGAACTTTCGACAATGAGGAGGTGGCCGTCAGGCGTTAACTGGTCTAATAGCTTAAGCAAAAATGTCTGCTGGTCATTTTGCCACCCTTTTTTTGATGGGGGAAACAGCTCCTCCAGACAATGGCCGACAATAATCAGGTCAAATTTTCCTTCTGCCAGAGTACCGCTCTTTCCAAAAGACCATTTGCGAATAGAGACAGGCAGTCCATACCTGCCGCACACTTCTGTGCCAAGTTTCAATGCGGACTCATTGCGGTCAACAGCAATGACTTCCTGAGCTCCATGCCGTAAAGCCGCAAAGCCAAAAGCGATGGGACCACTGCATACGTCCAATACTCGCTTTGGGGTTTTGGGGAGCTCTCCAATCAATGATAACCCTTGTTGATAATGGATCATCCATTGGTATAAGAGATAGGCGCCCAAAAGATCGGGGTTGTTAAAATAATCTTGTCCAAGGAGCGACTCCCCATTGAGCGATTTTTCTTCCAGGGCTTTTACGGCACTGACAACGCTCCTAAATTCCCGCGTTTGCAATCGGTCGGGAGGGCCTGGCAATTTCTGAAAACGCCTCCACACCCCGATCAATATAGGGATCAGGTTTTCCGTATCAGCGCTTATTGTCTTTTTATTTGTCTTCATATTTATTGAAAAATCAGTTCTTTATCTTGTTCTGTCATTTCCCGAAATTCGCCTGTGGCCAGATTGCCTAAATGCAAACCGCCAATTCTGATGCGGGTCAGCTCTATCACGGAGAGACCTGCGGCCTCAAGTAAGAGACGAACTTCCCGCTTTTTTCCTTCTCCGACAGCGATTTTAATTGTCCCTTTTCGTACCTTTTTGACCCGCAAAGGCTTAATAAAGGCGCCCTCGACCAATGTTCCGCGGGAGATCAGGGCGAGGTGCTCCGCTGTAATTTCAGCGTCTGTCTTTGCCACATATTCTTTTAGAATATTGGATGAGGGGTGGATGACTCTGTTGGCAAAATGACCATCGTTCGTGACCAATAACAACCCTTGGGTCTCTTTGTCGAGCCGTCCAATAGTGAACAGCCGATAAGGAATCTCTTGAAAAAGGTCCAACACAACTTTTGTCGAAGGGGTCCGTTTTGCTGTGCATATGACTCCTGCCGGTTTATTGAAGATATAATAAACCTTGGGTTCAGAATGGCCGATCGCTTTGCCATCCACAACAATTTTGTCCTGTTCATTAACGAGATGTTGAGGTTCAATCACTGTGACTCCATTTACCGTTACGCGGGAATCAAAAATGAGCGACTCGCAAGCCCTGCGGGAGGCAATGCCGGCTGCGGCCATAAATTTGCTGAGTCTGATTTTTTTTTTTGTGTCCATGTTTTTCCACAAGTGGATGAATTAGAGTCGTAGTTTACATTGTATGCGTTTAAACTGTCAAGAAGTTTCAAAAATATTTATGATTAAATGTTTTTTCATCTTTTTTCATCTTTTTTGTTTCTATTAAATAATTGATCTATTAAAATTTTGCTAATTAAATTATAAAAGTGGTTTTTTCATGTTAGCTTTATCCTCATCAAATCAATTCGCAGTTAAACAGAATGATCACACAAAAGTTTCTAATAAAAATAGATCTCCAAAATCTGTTGTCATTGAAAATATCGCAAAGAAAGCATTAAAAGAATTTGCTGTGATGTTTCTCATTTCCGCAGTTACCCTCTATTTTACTGCAGCGCCCATAGGAGTGTTGGTCCTTTTAGCTGATATCGTCACAGTAGTTGCCATCAATGCATTGATCCGCTATGTCCTGGAAAAGTATAAGAATCACGAGATTATTAAGAGAAATCCTGTCGTTAAGTATCTGGCTCCTGCCGTTTATTGCATGTTCGATATGAAAACCCGCGATGTCGTAGTTCATGAAAGCGGTCATGCGCTTAGTGCCAGATGGCTTTATCAGTTGAAATCACCCCCTAATATAGAAGTGTTTCCAAGCGATCCTGTGATAAAAATGCCATTCAAACGCCAAGTCGGAGGGGGAGTGACCCGAGTTGTCATCAAAGGATATACGATAGCCGGGAAATTTTTTGGTCCGGTGAAATCTCAGATCATCTTTGCAGCAGCGGGCGCAGCATCCTCGATTTTTTGTGCCGTCTTTCATATTATTTTGGCACACAGGGTAAGAAAAACGAATCCGGAATTGAGCCGTTATTTAAACATGACTGCAATCACAAGTATTGCCAATCATACTCTTTATGCCCTTTCCGCAATTGGCAATACAACCAAGAATTACGGGCATGACTTTATCCGCCTTGCCATGCTGGGAGTCAATCCGCTTATTTGCGCCATTGTCATCGTTGCTATTCCTGTGATCGTAAAACTTGGTTTGTATTATTGTAGTTCCATAGCGCCTAAAATGAATTAAATTATCATAATTAAGAAAAGGATAATTTATGAATGTCAATCATGCTTTAGTTCCATGCCACTCCTATGTCGATCAATGGTTTCAGTATGCCATGGATTACGATACATTGAAAGGACGGATGCTCTCCGGGGAATTCAATACCTGTCTACCCCAAGACAGGGCATTTATCATGGAATTTGTCAATAAAAAAGAATGGATTTTTCAAGCGATTAAAAACGAAGACTTCCATTTCTTTCAGGCTCTTGTAGAAGCGGGTGCAGATGTAAATGCAGTAAATGAAGATGGATGGTCTGTTTTGGCCCTTGCCTGTAATTTTGGCTGTTCGCCCAATTTATTTCTTTTATTGGATGGGAAAGGGGCTAAATATCAGGCAAAGGAAGGTTCTTTGCTTAGCTTTTTACTGAAGCGCACCTGCCCTGATATGTATGAGACACAAAAAAGAAAGGAACAGGCAAACGAATGGCGGCGGCTGCTTGTAATGACCATGCCCCAAATTCCTTCAGAGGAGTTCTATGCAATTCCTGATGTCCTTGCTAAACATCTCTGGGCCTATGTGATCGAGATGGTGCAAAATGACGATAAGGTGCATCAGGCGTTCGGAGAAGTTGTTTGTCGATTGATAAATGAAAACCCGAAGGGAGTTATCCTTATTTTCAGGAAATTCCTGAAGGACTGCGATAATGATTATGATTTCAGAGTGAGCCTCATCGAATTGATTGCACAAAAAAAGGTGGCAGACCATTTTATCGAGCAAATTGTAACTGATCCGGAGATCTTATTTTCGAATCTGACGAAGAGCGGATATTTTGAGAACCTTGAGCAGTGCTGGACTCCGTCTGGCGATCTGTTGGCATTATCGCAAACTTGCAAAGATTTTCGGATAGGAATCTATGTCAAAGCTATATTAAATGCGACAACTTTGAGCGAAGCGGCTACGCTCTTACTCCACTTGTGTCATTTACCCGATGTGGGTGGGTTTGACAAAGCAATTATAGATCGCCTGCGTGGACATATTGTTGCTCTGGAAAGAAAAGAGAGAAGTACAGTATGGATGGCAATGGCGAAATGTTATGAAGATGGGCTTTCAATCATTATCGGCTACTTATGTGATGATCACAGATCTCGCAATGAACTCTTGCAGCTGATAAAATTGGGGTTTGATCCGAACATGCCTGACCTTGATCATTGTCGAACATTTTTGTTTCCTCGAGGGGTTCAGTTTTTGAACGCTGATAACATCAGAAGCATCGGATTTAACCCCGATCATGTCGATGCGTATGGCAATAATGCCATAGAGCATCACTGCAGAAATTTTGAGCGATCGATGCTATGTATAATTAGAACTCTTGTACGCGCAGGCGGCAGCCTTACCGACCGGTTCCCAAACATTCAGCACTGCCGACGCGCTTTCCCCAAGGACAATTATTTACAGGCCGTATTAGGTATTGCACTTCTTTATCCTCATAGAGCACCGATGAAACGAATTTTCGAAACGATGTCAAATGAGGATGCGACTCGCTTTCATGAGGCCATTTGCAACGATTCTATACTGAATGCTATTTTGGGAAAATTTATGCGACTGGCAGCCAAAAAGGAAGTCATTAGGGGAACGAATGTTCGGCCTTATGATTCTTTTAATCAACAGTGGGAGAAGAAATATCACCCGGAAGATCTCAAGAAGCTCGACTCAAGTCTTTCAGGAAAAAATAACGATTTTTTAGCCATTTTGAGCGAATTCTGGGATGGGATTGTCCCTTCCGAAATTTTTAAAATGATCCCTGAGTCCCCATTGGGATCTTTGATCCTGAATGCATTGCAAATGCAGCATAGGCAGTTGATCGAAAAAAGAAGAAATGAACCGGTAGTGCTTGGTGAATTACTCGGTTGCATTGCGTTTCATGATGACATGGTGCATATCAATCGTTATCTTTTTGCAAATCCTGCATTTATGCGCATGCTGGTCGAGGATTATATGCATGCAAAAGCCATTTCGATTCTTCCCGGCGGCGGAGCGAAAACAAATTATGGAATAACCATTTTTCCATTGATGCAAAAAATGGGGGATCTATTACAACTTCCCAGTTATTCACACCATCTTCCAGTGTGGCACAGAACACTGTTGGATGCTTTTAAGGAGCGTATCCGGCCTATTCCAACAGAAACATTGCAGATTCCGGACTGTGCCTCCGTTCGTTTATATGGGCGTACGGCCGTTGTGACCTCTGAAAATGGCTGCCACGCGTTCAAATTTTTAAGACAAGGGGAAAAGTATGACTACTTTGCTCAGGAACACAGCGTATGCCAGGCATTTCGCGCAATAGCGGAACAATTCAACAGCCTGATCATCGATCCTGTCGGTGTTTATGCCGTCAGGCAATTGCCTTTGGCTTTACATCCTTTTCAGCAGGAATTAGGAGGACTTAATCACCGATTTGTTTTTCACTATAAAGCTCATCCGGATACATATGTATATTTACAAGATGTCCCTGCTGAAAAATATGGGGAAGCGAGAGAAAAAACACTGCATGAGGCAGCTAAGCTCATTCAGTTAGGGATTTATCCCGATTTGGCCGCTATGTTCCATAACCATCAGCAATCGCGAAGGTATGTGCTATTAGTCGATGTAATGGTACGTCTGATACACAATAGCACTCCTGATTCGATGTTCAAACCTGCCGGGGGAGCTGGTCGTCTGGAGACGCCATTTGTGAAGACAAAATATCCAAATGCCAGGCTGACGGGGATGACCGACTTGAGGGATGCCCTGTTATATTATGGCGAGGGCAATATGGTTAAAGACTCCATAGAGGATATGCGCGGTGTGGGATTTAAAGATAGAGGGACGGTTAAATATTTTTATCAGATGAATGCTTTGTCGAGTGTTTTATTGATCGATATGCTGATCCTTGCGGAACGGTATATGAAAGAGGGAAGCCTGCAGTGGACAAATGAGGCAATGAATGAGAGGTTCGGAAGGGAGCTGGCGGAAGGGTTTGCCTATTTATTTGCCTCTTATTCCGGCCAGGAGCAGCAGCCATCTTTACGGTTTGCTTTACAGAGCGGTATTGATTGGACGAGGGCGGCAAGGCAGATTGCTTTTTGGCTGGATACCGGAGATGAGGGGTACCCTGCCTGGGTAGATCGAAAGCAGGTTCCTCCCGGACTGTATGAAGACCATATTGACATTGAAGTGGATATGACAAGAGCGCTCAATTTCGATCGTCCAAACGGATTTCGTACAAATGGCAGTCAGGACATCGGAGTGTATAATGGCCCGCTTGCGCTCGATCAATTCGAAAAAGCGATGCATCTTTTGTTCAATGCCATAGCGCTTAGGGAGCCATTGAAGGATTCTCAAGAATCAGTCCGGTTTCACCATTGCTAAAGGAATTTTACATAAATTAAAATAATAAATATATATAAATTGAGATATACCGAAGGTGGTACAAAAGTTGGGATTTTGACAAGGAGGCTGCTCAAAATTTTTCGTCTGGAGTGAGGGACCATTGCCAAGGGCCAAGGCACGAGTGAAGACAAAAATTTTGATGCAAAGCCAACGCCGTCAAAAACTAATTTTTGAATCACGTTCGGCATAAAGGAGGAAAAATGGTGTATTTAAGAATTTTTCTGCCCTTGGGAGCATTGCTGATTTGTGAAAGTTTAGGAGCAGTTTCTTACGAAGGTGATCGAGATACCCGCGGTCACTATCCGGCAAAAAGTGTGAAGGATGCGTACTATGAGGGAACTCCATCAAGAAGTGTGCGGGATTCGCACTATCAGGGAAATCCATATTATGGAACGAAAGGGTACGATTCCTATCGGAATCCAAATCAGGAAAACAATATACGGAGGTATCAGGATGAAGATTTCGATGACGGGGATGATGAACAAACCCCGCGGAATTATTATGTGAATGGTAAAAGGTACTATCAAAACCCCTTATTTTATAGAAATTGGGTTTATTTCCATCGCCCTTACTATCGCACAGAATATACGTATCCAAATATATTTCCCAATAGGTATAGCGATAATGGAGAAGATGGTGACACCGGGAACTATGGTAATAGCCCCGATGAAAACAGCAATGAAGAAACCGGGATCGATGCAGAGGCTCCAAACGAAGGTGAAGTCTCTACCGGAGAGCAAAACTTGCATGAATCATGAATTTGAACTTGCATTTTTTTCTTGTAATTTATAGCCATACAAGATATCTTCTTCTAAACAGTGGAATGATTCAATAAAACTTCACCTTTGGTTTTGTCATTTTAAGAGATCGCTCTTTCATCTCTTTTACATGACAGATCCTAGAGGTCCAATCAGGATAAACCGAATGCTTAAAGTTCTAAAACCTATTTTAGATATTCAAGAAAAAATCGACATGCATATGATCCAGTTAATGCGCTTAAAAACGGAACGCCGGCGCGATTTGGCCAATTTAGAGGCAGTGAAGACCAAGTTGTCGGGAGAGATCGAATTGAAGACAAGCGAGATTAATGATCTGCAAAAAAATATAAATTTGATGGAAGAGGATTTAAGGGTCCTTAAGGAAAAGCTTAAAAAACTCGAAGCCCAGCAGCCTCTGATCAAAAAAGTCGAGGAATTCAATGCGCTCAGTCACGAAATGTCTCAGGCAGACCGGGAACGCTCACTCAAAGAACAGCATCTTAGCACCCGTTATGACCAGCTAGCCGCGTTATCTGATCTCCTTAAGGAATGTAAAGGCAATTTACAGAGGACGACTGAGAGCAGCAGAGCGTTGGAACAAGAGATTCAGGAAAGTATCGACCGGATCAATGTGGAAGGCCGGGAATTATTGGCCAGACGGGCCGAACTTGTAGCCCATGCCGATCAGGATGTGTTTAAAATTTATGAGAAGCTTCTTCACAGTAAGAAAGATCGCGTGATTGTCCCCATTGAAAACCGTTGTTGCAGCGGATGTCACATTTCTTTGACTGCACAAGATGAAAACCTTGTCCGCAAAGGGGAAAGGCTGGTTTTTTGTGAACATTGCTCGCGTATTCATTACTGGCCGGAAATCGAAGTCGTTGAAGATACTGCTGCAACAGTGAAGCCGCGTCGCCGCCGTGCTGCTGCAAAGGGATAATATTTAGTCTTTTCGGGAAAACAGGCAGTCGCTGTCGTTCTTACGAGAGAGGAAAGTCTGGACTTCGCAGGAGAGGATACCGGTGAAAAACCGGGGGCTGTAAAGCTACGGAAAGTGTAACAGAAAGCAATCCGTGCCGGAATTTATTCCGGCAACAGGCTGAAACGTCCGTTTTGGGAACGGACCTCATCCGGGGAGACCCGGGTGTGAGACAAACCCTATCCGAAGCAAGATCGATCTGAGGTTACCCAGCGCTCCGCTGTTCCTCTAAGAGATATCGCTTGAGGGCCTTGGTAACAGGGCCCCTAGATGAATGATTGCCGGCCGATGTTTTCGGACATCGGCAACAGAATCCGGCTTATCGTTTTCCCGAATTTTTTTTTAAAAAAATAATGAACCACAGAGCCCACAGGGATCACAGAGAAGGTTATAACAAGATAGGCAGGATAGGCAGGATATTAATGATCAAGACCTAGATCGCGGTCTTAATCATGATCTTAATCATGATCTTAATCGTTTCTTAGAGCGTTAAGAGAAAATCAAGATCAAGACCAAGACCAAGATCAAGACAAAGATCAAGTCATTAATTATCCGCCTTATCTTGTTATAACCTTCTCTGTGGTCTCTGTGGGCTCTGTGGTTGATTTTATTAACTAATAGTAAAAATTTGAAAGAAATGAGATGAAGCACTCTACATATACACTAAAATTGATCTTGGGTTCTCAGTCCTCCCGCAGAAAAGAAATTTTAAGTTTTTTCTCTTTGCCATTTACACAGATTCCTTCCCGTTTTGTCGAGGAAAACGTTCCCTTTTTGGGAGATCCTGCCCTTTTTGTCACCGAGATTGCAAAAGGCAAAGCTTTGGATTTAGCTGAGCAATATCCAGAAGCCCTGATTCTAACAGCCGATACAACAGTTTATATGAAAGGCAAAGTATATGGTAAGCCAACGACGGAAGAAGAGGCATTTGTTGCTTTGTCTGAGCTTGCCGGACAGTGGCACAGCGTATTTACGGGATTGGTTCTGATTGGGAGAAATGGACAGCTTTTCGAATGTTCTGAGGAAACCCGTGTACTATTCAATTCATTGACTCCTCAGGAAATCCGCCACTATCACACACAACTCCATTGGGCAGATAAGGCAGGGGGGTATGCGATTCAAATGGCAGGAGGATTGATCGTAAAGAAAATTGACGGGTGTTACTATAACGTCATGGGCCTGCCCATCAATGCTTTGCGGACTCTTTTGTTAAAGACAGGGATCGAACTCTGGGACTATCTTAAACAATGAAATACACCCATCTAAATGCCTTTAAAAAACATGTGCAAGATTCTATCCCGGATCATTTTTCCGATATTTATCTCATTCTTGCTAAAGAAGAGTATACAAGAAGAGAGGCGATAGACTGTCTGATTCACTCCTCATTGCCGGATGTAAAGTCTTTGGAAATGTCGCTCCGGGTATTTGATGCCGCAGAACAATCAGCCAACAGTGTCCTGCAAGAACTGGAGACATTAAATTTTTTTGTTAAGAAACGGATCGTGGTCGTCCACCATATCGATCATTTTGACAAAGCCTCCACCCTAAAGTTTGAAGCCTATTTTGCAAAACCAAACCGCAGCGTAATGTTGATATTGTCAGCTGAAGCAATGAATCGTACAATGACTTTTTACAAAAGAGCGGAAAAGGCAGGTGTTGTTTTTGATGTTCCCGAAGAAAAACCCTGGGAAAAAGAAAAGTCTTTGACCGAATGGGTATTGCAAGAAGCTCTTACCCATCAAAAGCAAATGAATCATTCTACTGCCTTAAGTTTTGTGAAACGTATAGGTCACGATCAGTCATTATTGCACCAGGAGCTCAAAAAAATCCTCTGTTATATAGGGGATCGGCCTGCGATCCAAATCGTAGATATTGAAGCAATCTGTACAATTACCCAAATGGATACAGGCTGGCAATTAGGCGAGGCTGTTTTTCAAAAAAATGCGGGAGAGGCATTGCGTATGGCCCGCGGAATTTTGGCTGAAGGGACGGCATTTATCGGCCTGCTAAGGCAGCTGCGTTCGCAATTCCAAACCCAAGTCGCGATATCTTCCATTTTATTGAATGGAGGCACTGCAGCAGATGTGACAGTAGAATTCCCTTATATGAAGGGAGCCATTCTCGATAAAAATATACGTCAATCTCAAGGCTATGGCATGGAGCATCTGAAGAGAGGATTGCTTATGATCGATCAAACGGAGCTGGCTGCGAAAAGTACTGGCGCCAATATAGAATTTTTAGCTGATATGTTACTGATTAAATTGACGAAATTTTAAGGAAAATCTCATGACTGATCTTGAATCAAATCCCGCATTATTATTGTTGCCAAACGTTCTTGGGGCTGTGAAGTATCACACTCCCTTTTTGCCCTCTAGCGTCGATAAGGCTGTCGCTTCTTTAGATGGATTAATTGCGGAAAGCTCCGATGGCGGCAGAAGATTTTTGGGGCGTTTTAAAACAAAAAAACCCTATCATGAGATGCCCATGGCGCTGTTTAATGAGCATACGCCGGACAGTGAGATCGATTTTTTATTGGAGCCAATTCGAAAAGGGGAGCGCTGGGGGCTTATCTCCGATGGAGGCTTGCCATGTATTGCCGATCCGGGAGCCAAACTTGTCAATCGGGCCCGTCAAAGCGGCATCGTCGTTCAAGGGTTTACCGGTCCATCGTCTATTTTACTCTCTTTAATGCTTTCTGGTCTGCCTGGACAGCGTTTTTCCTTTTGCGGATATCTCGATAAAGATCCGGCCAAACGGGTGAAAGAAATTAAGGAATTAGAGCAGCGTGCAAGAAAAGAGCACTCGACACAGATTTTTATCGAAGCTCCCTATCGAAATCAGCACCTTTTGAATTCTTTAGTAGAATCTCTTCAGGACGATACATGGCTTTGTGCGGCCTGGGATTTGACTCTTCCTACGCAAGGTATTGTGTCCCAGAAGGTTAATTTATGGAAAAAATCTCCATTGCCCAATTTGGAGAAAAAAAATACAATTTTTTTGATAAGCAATAAAGGGGGATAGCGTATGAAAAACGAACCTGTCAAAGTAGAGTATATTTGGATTGATGGTTCAAAGCCCACTTCCAAACTCAGATCAAAAACAAAGATCATAAAAGGACCGGTAAAAAATCTGCAGGATCTCCCTGTCTGGTCATTTGACGGCTCAAGCACGGGCCAGGCAGAAGGTTTTTTTAGCGATTGCATGTTAAAACCAGTTTATTATATCCCGGACCCTATTGCCAAAGGAAACCATCTCTTGTTGATGTGCGAGGTGTTAAATTCCGATGGAACGCCTCATGTGACAAACACAAGGCATGTTCTTGGGCATTTAGCTGAAAAATATAAACATCATGAACCAATTTTCGGCATAGAACAAGAGTATACGTTATATAAAGACGAGTGGCCGTTTGGCTGGCCTGAAAAAGGGTTTCCCCATCCGCAAGGGCGCTATTACTGCGGAGTTGGCTCCAATGAAGTGTATGGCAGGCCCTTAGTTGAACACCATTTACATGCCTGCTTAGAGGCTGGACTTTCTGTTTCGGGAATTAATGCAGAGGTGATGCCAGGCCAATGGGAATTTCAAATTGGCGCTCTTCCTCCATTAGAAGTGTCCGATCAGTTATGGCTGGGGCGCTGGCTGTTGTATCGTATTGGCGAAGAGCATGAGGCATATGCTAAACTCGATCCAAAACCAATGTCCGGCGATTGGAATGGAGCTGGGGGACATGCGAATTTTTCCACCCGTGCCATGCGTGAGGCCGGGGGTCTCGCAGTGATCAAAGCCGCTTGCGAGCGTATGGGTCAATTCCATCACAATCACATCCGCGTGTATGGGGCCCATAATGAAAAGCGACTAACCGGAAAGCATGAGACGTGTGGAATTCATGAATTCCGTTATGGAGTTTCCGATCGCGGAGCCTCCATCCGCATCCCTATGGAAACAAATAATAAGGGATACGGGTATTTCGAAGACAGGCGGCCTGCAGCAAATGCAGATCCCTATCAGGTGTGCGCGGCCATCTTGGACACGGCGTGCGGGGATGGGTTTGATCCGGCAAAGTACGGTTGGGGATAGCAAAATATTCAACGCAAAGGAGCAAAGATAAAAATAGGTTTCAAGATGGCGTCACAGATAAAGTCAATGATATAACGATAACCTTTTTAAGCGTTATCTATAATAAATTCAACACAAAGGCACGAAGTCCCAAAGAAACAAAGAAATTTTGACCTAGAGATCCTCCCCTCTTAGTGTCTTGGTGTCTTTGTGCCTTTGTGTTGAATTAAGGTCTATACTTATGGGTAAAACTATGTTTGCGCCTTTGCGTTGAATATTTTTTGCTATCCCTTATTGACCTAAGAATTTTGCAACTGCCTTAGTGTTGAAAAGCGTTGTCCATTAATGCTTGCTGTTTGGCGAGCCTTTGGGCCTCTGCGATCTCTGGCGATACCATCGGGGCAATAGCCATGACTCCCTGAACTGCCACATTGACTAACCGCTTTGTCGCATCTCCTGGCCTTCCGCTTATGGCCTCTTTTGCTGCGGTATAAATTTCCTTGCCGGCTAAGACAGCACCGCATGTCATGATTGTGTCAGAAACACCCTTGCCGACCTCAGGAGAAATCATTTGTCCGACTCCCTTGGCCGTCATGACAAGCGCCGACCGGGGAATACTTGTCAGGGTGTTCCAACCAGCTGCAGTGATCTTTGAGAAGAGGGATGGTTGATTTGCCTGAGCGGCTTTTTTATTTGAAATATATTGACGGTATGCACGTTGGATGACAATTGCAGCAGGTGTTTGATGATCCGTAATTTGATTTAAGGAATTTGTTGCTGAGATCTTTGCCAAAGAGGCTTTGTTTGCAGCATCATCAGCCCCGGCCGCTGCTTTTTTTGCCCTTTCTGCGGCGGCAAGAGCTCTTTTTTTACGCAATTCCAAATCCAGCTCATCACATTTTGCCAATAATCGATCTTTCCTGGCCACTTCTGTTTTATTAGAGATACACTTACTTAACAGTTCAATTTTTTTTCTGGTTGTTTCGACATGAGGCTGTAAAGTTAAAGGGTCTATCTTATCTATATTGTTGTGGATCTGCTTTGTATATTTTTCTATAACATTAAGGAGGTCATTATTATTGAGCTGTGTATCCTTTTTAATGATATGAAAGATTCTTAATATCTTTTGCCATTGTCGTTTGAAAAACGTCTCTAACCGGTTGAAGCAGGTATAATATCTTCCCTCAAACAGGACCCTGCCGCGGTGTCTCCTGATCTCCTGGGTGCTTGGCGTCAGATATTTTGTGCTGATGCAAAGAGATGGAAAATCCTTAGCAGTCATGATATTAAATCCCTTTAGTTATGTTTTAATAAAAATTATATCATAATTGCTAAATTAAGGGAATGAATTTGTAAGGAGTGCAATTGTAAGGGGTATCTGAATAGTTAGGGTTTTATGCAAAAAACCGATCAATCTCTGGAAGAGTAGTAGAAGTACCTGTCCTTTGTCTAGGTTTCCTATTACATTGATTTCGATTTGGCAGATCAAAACCACGAGGTTCTCAATGTGATAGAAAATTTTGAGGTCCTCTTGCACTACAGATCAAAATCCAAGTCTTCCAGGTCTGATAAGACAGGATCTTGAGGTTCTGTATTTGCTTGAGGTTCCATATCAAATGGATTAAAAATACAAGGGGGTGAAGATATCCTTTGGCAGAAAGGAAACGGTTTCAAGGGGACTTGAGGACGGTCATCACTATCTTCTTTCTTTTTATTACCAGATGTTCTTCTATCCTTTAATATGCGCCGGTAACACGACTCACAAATTTGTTTTGTTTTATCATTTGGGTCGATGCGCCACTTTTTGACTTTGCGAACTTTACCTGCCGGGCATTGCGGACATTTTATCCCCTTAGCATCCATTTCTTCTACTTTTCTACCTTTTATAATGCGAAAGTAACATGAATTACAAATTCGATTTGTTTTATTATTTGGGTGTAAACGCCAAGTGGTAATTTTATGAACTTGACCTGGGGGGCATTCGGAACATGTCACTCCTTTAGCAACCATTTCTTCTGCTTTTTTATGATTCATAATGCGTTGATAACATGCAGTACAAATTTTTATTGAGTCATAATCTGGATGTGGGTACCATTTTTTGCATATGCGAACTTTATCTTCCGGGCATAAGGGACATCTTCGTTCTTCTTCGTCTTGTCTTTCATTAGTGCTATTGGAGGGTTGCTTTACTAAATTCAGAAATTGGAACTGTCCTTGATCAAAAGGGGCTAAGGGCAGCAGAAAAGGATAATATGATGGAGCTCCTAACATAATGACCTCATGGAGTTTAAGTCAGGATAGAAATAGTGACAAATAGTTGTTTTGAAAAAGCGAACATGTTTCCATATTACATGATTGCCAATACTTTGTCTACTTTGAACGGAAAAATACCAGGTGACCGGACATTAAAAAAAATATTTTAACCACAGAGAGCCCAGAGAACACAGAGGGGGATTATACACATTTTTTTTCGTGGATGCGAAAAAAAACAGGCTATTTCTATTTTGTCATCGGCAAAAAAGAAAACCTC
>Ga0207128_1005_pt1 | contig 97245 bp, 84 predicted proteins | sample Alteio_BWMinHeat_18_FD_153522 | JGI IMG/M metagenome (GOLD analysis project Ga0207128, IMG submission 153522) | Enriched cells from forest soil in Barre Woods Harvard Forest LTER site, Petersham, Massachusetts, United States -... | ecosystem: Environmental > Terrestrial > Soil > Temperate forest >... | reverse complement strand
AATATCCGATAGAGAATGACGCTTGTGGAGCGGCTTGCACGCCATGTTGCTTCTAAAATATATTCGACCTGATTTGTCAATCAAGAAAATGGTCATCTGAATCAATAGCAGCTGTTCTTAAAAATGTAACTGACATAGAAACTTTCCAAGCGATCCTGGATAAATATAAAACCAATCTAAGCGCAACCCAGGCTGGTTCTATTTTAGCAGCACAAGCGTTGAACGGAAATGTGACCAATGAGTTAATCAAACTCATTCTCGATACTTTTCCAGATATAGACAAGGAAGCAGCCGGAAAATGCCTTCAAAACGTAAACAAACCATCAAATTACTATCAAATACCGGAAGACGAAAAAAAATGTCTCGATATCATACAGACTCTTTTTGATCGCTTTCCAGATATTGAAGACGGGTATGTCGATGCTGCAATTACTCATGCTGGCAAGGCAGGTTACAAGGAAGTGCTTGCATTTCTTGTGGAAAAAAAACCTCATCTTATTGATCAGCATTTAGCACAACTTACTGCCTACGCTGCAAAGCGCGGGGATGGGGAAATTTTCAACTGGCTGCTTGGAGCTTATAAGAGTAAGATCACTACACAAATGATCGGGCAGGCTTTAGCAAATACAGTAAAGGAATCCTATAGTGCAGGAGAAAGACAAGTGTTTTTAATCGGAAAAAAGTTAATGAAGGAATACCCAAATTTGCCGGGTAAGGATTTAGAACCAGCATTAGAGAAAGCTGCACAAAAAAACCTTAAATTATTTGGTGAGTTTTTAAATAATTTTCAGCAATTGAAAGCTGAAAATCTACAGGGTTTACTCGATAGAGCTGATTTGCTGAGTCAATCAAAATATCCATCTACAAACTGGTGTGGGGAGCAGATATCCCGTCTCATTCTAAAGAAATTTCCTGATATGAAACCGCAAGAATCCAATAGATAGCGCTAGTTTGATGCATCAAACTAGCGATAAAGTGAGGCTGATTAATCAAATACCCATTCTTGGGGCTTACCTTTAGGTGTCTCTATGTTGAAAAACATCCCGGCGGCTTCGACTGTAACCAACGTCCCACTTTCATCCACAGAACTCTCCGAAACAAAATCATATGGACCTAATTGGAATTTGTTTTCAGATGGCTTTTGTTCCTCTTGAACAAACGTCTTATTTTCACTTTCAGAATCTTTTGAGACAAGCGGACATGGACCAGTACCACACACATTTTTAGATGAAGGCGACCTGCCGCGTAGAGCCATCATCTGATCTTTAGGTAGAGGTTTATTCAAAACAACACCAAATTCATCATCAAAACATACAACTGGTTCTTCCCCGACAGCTTCACATTCTCCATCATCAAATGGACTCTGCGGGCTCAAATCCTTCATTGCAACCAATACACATTTAGGATCGTCAAACGGCTCTTTTAGCCCTTTTCGAGTTAATCTGCTCCATTGTTCCTTCATCTTGTACAGTTTTGTGATCCCAAGCGTTGTCACCACCCCAATTTTATCGACTACGCGAACTGGAAACGCATATTTTACATAATTCAGCAAAACGCCGCGATGCAAACTTAAAATCAGGCATTGTTCTTCTTCCGATGATAAGGCTTGAGTCAGGTCATTGAAATTTGTGAGGATGAATATCAAATAATATTTTAAATAAATATCGATGCATTGTTTCAAATACTCTTCATCTTTCTTTAAAAGAGTGAATCCAATTGCTTTAATCTCTAATTCAGTAATCTTCCCGACTAAATCGGCAATTTGTGCTTTCATGTCACTCCTGTTCAATAATCCAACAAGAACTCCCACATAAATTGAATTCTGAGGAAAAAGTTGATCGAATACACCGGTCAATTGTCCTCTGAATTTTTCCCTGTCGGCCAATTCATTTTTACTTAATGTTTTTCCTGGGCGGGAATGAAAACATTTTCTAAAATCGCTATGAGCTTGCTTAAGTGGTGCAGATTTCTCCAAAACGGTCACATAATCATGAAGAGATCTCCAGGCAAAATTGACACAAAGTTCAACAGTGTCATCAATCATGTCCTGCTCATTTTTCCAAATTTTCAATTTCAATGCCTGTTTGATTATCCCTGATAAAATTGACAATGGAGTAGAAATTTGTGTTTCCATCATCTTTAGCATCTCTTCAGAACTGCGATGAAAACCACTTATTTTGTTGACTACCATTTGCATGGAAAATGAAGCGAATAAATTCGCTTTAGAAAGATGGCGTTCACTGACACAAGTGCGGACAAAGGGAAAAAAGAGATGGGAATTATAGGCAACCACTTGGGAAACTAAACGACAGGCGCCTAAGGCTACTGGCATTGGATAGGCAGGAGAACTTAAGAAAAAATCGAACGCAGCGCCAGTTGCTATGTATTTCAACGTGCAAAAAGTATAGGTTTTTGAAAAATTACCCTTATTCCATAATTTAACCGGATTACCCGCTAATTTTAAGGCGAGTCCCCCGCCTAAAATAATTCCCGTTATATTACCAATTACATCGCCGCATTCAAAACCGGCAGTAGCCCCAAATGCCTTTAATTGTGTCCGGTCGGCATAAACTAATGTTATGATAGAGAATACCATCGCACAATTAAAAAATGCCATCGTATAGAACGATGTCTTTTTGGTCATCATATAAAGAGAACCGGTTACACTTGCAAATAACGGAATCAACAGGGAATATTCAGCAAGACTTTGTCCAAGTTCGCCTCCTCCATAACGTACAAGCTTTCTTCCCGCCCAGCTTCCATAGGAAGAACCTTTCAGATCGGCTAGAGTGCAAATAATTACCTTGCCAAGCAGGCTTCCTGTAAATTGCCGAACCGGAGGTACAATACGTTCCGTAAATACACTAAAACGTGTTTTCAAATCTGAAACTTGCGAAAAATCAGGACAGATTTCCTGAAACGACCACTGCCATGTTACTCCTGCAATCTCGAACATATTAACCCCTTGTAGGAAATTACCCTAGAGAACTATCTACGAAACCGTTTCTCCTCCGCACTATGCACTAACATCAAATAGGATTCATAACGTAAATGGGAAATTTCGCCCGCCTCCACAGCCCTCATCACGGCGCAATTTTCTTCGCGAAAATGGGAGCAGTCGGGAAATTGACACTTATGGCCGCAAATGAAAATTTCGGTAAAATAATCTTCGATTTCCTGTTTATTGAGGTTCCAGACGCCAAAACTTTTAATGCCAGGAGTATCGATGCAAAAACCGCCGAATTCCAAGGGGAGCAATTGGGCTGTCGATGTCGTATGAGATCCTTTATTCGTTTTATCGACGATCCCGCCGACAGCAAGAGTGTTGCCGGTCACACGGTTGATCAGCGATGATTTGCCAACCCCTGACTGGCCGGAAAACACGGAAATCTTATTTTGCATAATTTTTTTGAGTTGATCAAATCCCTCTCCGGTAATCACGCTCACACCGATAACCGGTATATTTAATTGAGGATATGTTTTTAAAATATCTTGAAAAAGTTCTTTTTCCTTGTGTAAAAGGACCCGGTCGATACTGGAATTTTCTAACATAAACAAATCGGTCTTATTGATCACTATGACCGGCTGCATATTTCCTTTTTGTGCAGCTATGATATAGCGGTCGATCAGTGCAGGCTTAAGTGGCGGAGAGAGTACGGAAACGGTGATCATGACCTGGTCCACATTAGCCGCAATGAGCTGTTCTTTACGTCGTGAAAGGTTTTCTGCCCGCGATAAAATAGAACGGCGCGGCTCAACATGGATAATTACCCCGTCCGTCCGGGAAATTCTTTCGATCAGGACAAAATCACCAACTGTCACAAGGTTTTTAAATTGTGTTTTCTCTTTCTTTAATACCCCCCTTAACACACAAGATAAAAGGCTGCCTTGAACATCTACAATAATGCCTTGAGAAGCTATTGAAAGAACAATTCCCCGCTCGCAATTTTCCGGCTTTCCCTTAAATTCTTTCGGCTGGTTAGCTTCTTTGCGAAGGTCGGTCTTTTTATATTTTGAACGATCTTTTGCTGAAATGAGTTTGCGTGCAATTTTTTTCGCTTTTCGCTCTTCCCCAAAATACTCATCCTCTACTTCACAATCGATCCATCGTTTCGGTGAATTTTCTGAAAGTTCCATGATTCTACCCTAACCAATACATCATCATGCTCCCTGCCACCCCCACGTTGAGGGATTCCACCTCTTTATTCATGCGAATAGTCAAAGGGCGGCATACTTGCCTGGTTGTTGCAGATGGGCCTGTCGATTCATTACCAACCACAAGCAATATTTTTTCAGGGGCAGGGTGTTCCAAAAAATCTTCTCCCGATACATCGGCCACTATCGGCACTAATCCATTTTTTTCGGTCAATGTTTTTAACTGGTCCCATCTGCCAAAGGCAAGTGGCAACTGAAATGTCGCCCCGCGTGCAGACCGTAAGGCTTTATCGTTGAAAGGGTCGCAACATCCTTCTAAAAAAAATACGCCATCCCAGCCAAATGCAAGGGCCGAACGCAATAGTGTCCCGACATTTCCCGGATCGTTGACGCCATCAAGAGCTAAAATATGGCGTTTATTTAGCAAACTGTCAGCCTCCGGCATGGCAATTTCGGCAACAATGCCTTCAGGTGATTCAACGCCGGAGATCTTTTTCATCACACTTTCACTGACAATAATCGTCTCTTCGGCCTCAACCCCAAGCGGGATTAACAACTCATTGACAGTGGCGATCAATTTAAACCGCTTTGCACTCTTCAGTTCTGTGATCAGGGTCATCCCTTCGATAACCACAGTGCGGTGATCATGCCGGTAATTTCGGTTGATGCGCAATTTCACCAGATGCTTGACGATTTGGTGCTGCACGCTTGTAATAGTTCTTAATATCACTGGTATATCCATTGAGGCGTTTGTCTTAACATCACTATTACTTGGCCCGCCTCCTGGCAATCATGAAGGATGGCAAGCCGCTCTGCTTCTTTTAATAACAAACCCATCTGTATTCCGGGTGCAATTCCATATTCCTGCAGTTTCATGGCATTGACCAGGGGTAACTTTCTTTTATGTCTTTCAATATGTTTTGTCAATAATTTTATCCTCTTGTGATGCACCTCAAAAAATTCTGCGGGAGCTGGTAATCTTAATCCGATCAATTGCAAGGCCAGATCGCTTGCAGGGTGGGCATAAAGGTAAGTCCATGCAATCCGGTCAAAGCTCGTGCCGCCTTCGCTTTGAACTTGGGCCCGGACTGTAGCTAAAAACATCGCCAGCCTCATTTCTTTTTTGCTCGTGTGCAAATAACCTGAAAGCTCTTCTATCTCTTCAAAAGAAATGCCGGGAAATAACTCCATCAAATACCAAAGGGTTGGCATGTTTTTTGGAAATTTTGGGATATAGGCCACTCGTAATTTTATATCGTTCAAGTGAACATTATTTAACTGAGGAAAGATGATAGGCAACAGATTTAACCGATGCATTTCAATAAGCGCGTGATCAAAGTTGGGATATTTTACCATTTTGACAAATTCCTGCCAAATCCTCTCCATGGCAACAGCCGGAAATAAACTATCCGCATTTGCCACAATAGCCTCCTGAGTCTCAGGGTCTACGACAAACCCGAAACGGGCTGAAAAGCGAATAGCGCGGACCATGCGCAACCGGTCTTCATTAAAACGGGCATATGGATCGCCTATTGTACGGATCATTCGTTCCGTCAAATCTTTCCGACCATGTACATAATCGTAAATCGCATCTTCTAATGGATCATAAAACATTCCATTGATGGTAAAATCACGCCGTGAAGCATCTGCCTCGGGTGTGGAGAATTCTATTGAGGAGGGCTTTCTCCCGTCGATATACTCTTTATCCCGTCTGAAAGTCGCTACTTCGAATTGATGTCCATGATGAACGACGATAACAACACCAAAAGACAACCCTACAAGAATTGTCTGTGGAAAAAGAGCTAATATACTTTCTGGCGGGGCGTTTGTCGCAATATCGATGTCATCAGAGACAACTCCTAATAAGTAATCTCTGACCCATCCGCCGGCAAAATACGCAATATATCCGGCATCCGTCAATATTTTTACAATTTCAGTGGCCAGTAGTCGGGCGTTCATTAAACCTGTAGTTGGGTTTTAATATTAGCTATAATGCCTTTCTTTATATAATTCGAGGCCCCCAAGATACTGTTAAATAACGCCTTTTCGGAGACATTTCCATGGACTTTGATGACAATTCCTTCCACACCGCATACAATGGCCCCGGGATATTCAGCATCACTAAACTGCCTTTCCAGTTCAGAAAGAGCCTGCTTACATGTTTTTGAAAGATGGGGATCTAATATAGTTTTAAGCGATTTAAACAGTAACGAAGCGATACCTTCAGCAGTTTTAATGAACACATTGCCGGCAAAGCCGTCAGTGATAAGAACATCAACAGCCCCCTGAAAAACATCCTGTCCCTCGACATTTCCGACGAAATTCATATAAGGCGCCATTCCACCACCGGTTAATTCCCGGGCATGGGACAAAAGCAAATCATAAGCCTGGCGTACCTCTTTCGTACCTTTTTTTGATTCGGCTCCGACATTTAACAGCCCGACAGCGGGAATCACCCCTTCTTTCATTGCCCGTTGAAATGCCGCACCGAGATAGGCAAACTGGACAAGATGCTGTGCTTTGCATGAGACATTCCCGCCGGCATCCAACACAAAAATGCTCCCTTTTTCCGTAGGCAGCATAGCCAGCAATCCAGGTCTGGTCACTCCGGGAAGGCGGGGAAGCAATAAAGCCGCACTCGCAACTAAAGCGCCGGTATTTCCACAGGAGACGAAAGCATCGATTTGATGTTTTTTCAGCATCCGCATACCGATGACTAAAGAGGAATTTTTTTTTTGACGTAAGGCCGTTAAAGGATCGTCAGACATGACAATGCTATCTTCTGCGGCTACAAACTGTATCGAAACTTGGGGCTTGGATAACGGCCTCAATTCATCGATCACAGGAGAACTGGCAATCACACATAAGATATGGTCGGATTTCATTTTCTCTGCAGCTTGTACAACTGCCCGAAAAAGAAGCGCAGGAGCCCTATCGCTTCCCATGAGATCTATTCCAATGCGCAAAAGAAACCCCTTTCGTTATGAGAACCTTTGCAGGTAAGTTCTCAAAAAGTCATGGCAAGGCAAATCATGAAGAGGTAGCCAGGCGAGAGTCCCGGCGGGGCTTTCGCGCCCTGACTACTTTCTCAAAAACATCCCGGATTTAAACACTTTCTACGACAGTTCGTTCCCCATAAGAGCCGCAAGCCTGGCACATAGTGTGCGGCAAGATAGGAAGCCGGCACTTCACGCATGTGTGTAAATTTTTTGGTTTTTTTGCATGATGCGAACGCTTTGTGTTTTTACGCGAGTTCGACAATCGGTTACGTGGCACTGCCATGGTATACTCCTCATTTTATTTTTATTGTCATTGACGACAGAAATCTATATGGTATGACGACAGAAATCTATATGGTATCAATGTCGGCAAAGGGGTAATATTTTCCCTCGTCATTTTTTTTACATTCTTCTTCTTTAGTAAGATATTTCTGTATGCTCTTACGCAGAGGACATTTTCCATGATGGCATTCCGCCAACTGAGGGGCCTCAACGAGAATCGCCTCTCTTAATGTCTCCCGAAAATCAAAAACCGAACCCTTAATCTCGTTTAGCGGAATTGGATAATATGCCCCTTCTATAACAATTGCCTGTCTGACAGGTTCATTGCAAATCTTACATAAAAGCGTACACTGCGTGCTCACATTGAGATTTAGCAATAAAGTGTCATCGGCTATATAGGCCGATCCATTTACAACAATCGGATCGGGAAATGCGAGCTCCTTTTCATGAATATCCATAAAATCGGGAGAGAACACCTCTTGCAATGCCTCGACTCTGCCGTCACGCAATTGTTCAATATAAATTCGAAAACTTTCATCAATCATAATGCACAAAACAATAGTTCAAGAATTGAATTTTATTATTCTTCCCTATTTTTTTCTAGCAAAAAATGCATTCCAAATCAATATTTTATGGATTGCGTCTATTTTTCTGGAAAACATCTTGCCAATCCCTTAGAATAAAATGCATAACGGGCACATACCAAAAAACAGAAAGACTGAAGGTCTGAATGAATGCCTGTGTAAAACTTACATTAATTGACGATGTTGACTCAAAATAGCAGTAAAAGTTTCCAAAAGCCTATTTCCGAGCCTATGTGCGAATTCAAGTTAAGCCCGCTCTTAAAATCTGTAAAAATGATAGAGCGTGTTGATCTCATTGAAAGGCCGCCATCTTAAGTTTACACGGCATTTATTTTTTATCTATTTAGAACCTGTTCAGTATCTAAGGTTCTTACAAGTCTTTCGTCCAATCACCCAAATGAGGACGGAATGCAAAACGAAGAAATTTTACTTAATATCGAATCTAAAGAAGTGCGTTATGCACGATTAAAAAATGGCCAGCTTTATGATCTCATTGTCGAGCGAAAGAAAGAAAGACAACTGACAGGAAATATCTATAAGGGACGGGTCACCAATATCTTGCACAATATCCAGTCGGCATTCATCGACATCAAAGAAGGGGATAATGGTTTTATCCATATCTCCGATATTATTGAAAACAGAAAAAAATTTGAACAAATCTATGATATGGATTTCGACCTCGATAATGAAGGCGATCAGGATGAGAAAAAACAGCAGGACACTGACATTCAGGAAGTGATGAAACTCGACCAATTTGTTTTGGTGCAAGTTGTCAAAGAACCGATCGGCTCAAAAGGGGCAAGATTAACCTCTAACGTTTCCATTGCCGGAAGATACCTTGTTCTCTTGCCAAATTCATCCCACAAAGGGGTTTCCCGCAAGATCGAAGACCGCAATGCAAGAGAGAGGTTAAAAAAACTCATCCGTTCCTTTGAAATGCCAAAAGACATGGGATTAATTTGCCGCACGGCAAGCGCTCTTGCAACTTCGGAGATGTTGATTGCCGAAGCTCATGAGCTTTTGAACAATTGGCAATTGATCATGGAAAAATTCCACCAGTCAGCAGGCGCTGCGCTATTATACGAGGAATCTGATTTAATCAAGCGCGCTGTCATGACCGCCATCGATAAACGGTTTGAAAGATTGCTCATAGACGATTACTCTGTATTTCAAACATGCAAGCGTCTTTATGACAGATATTCGGACGAACATCCATTGAAAATCGAATTTTATCGCGATAAGACCCCCATTTTTGAGAGGTTTAATATCGAGCGCGAGATCGATAAATCTTTACGGCGCAAGATCTGGCTCTCCAGCGGCGGGTATCTTTTTTTTGATCGCACTGAAGCCATGCACACGATCGATGTCAATTCGGGACGCAGCTCGAGCAGCAAGACTGATGTGGAAGAATCCCTTGTGCGCATCAACCTCGAAGCTGCCGAAGAAATAGCCAGACAAATCCGCTTGCGAAATGTTGGCGGTCTCATTATTTGCGATTTCATCGATATGCGCCTTAGAAAAAATCAGCGGAGAATATTAGAAAGGCTTAAAGAGTGCATGAAAGAGGATTCAGCAAAATGCACCATTCTCAACATGAGTGAATTTGGACTGATCGAAATGACCAGACAAAGAAACCGCGGGTCCCTGATGCAAACCATTTTTACCAATTGTCCCTATTGCCAGGGGAACGGACTCATTAAAACTCACGAGAGTGTTTCCATTGAGATTGAACGGACATTAAAAAAGATCATTAATTGCCAGCAGCTTTTCGCTCTTCGACTTGTCACCCATCCCGAATTAGATCACTATCTCAATAGTATCGACAAAGCCTATTTAACAAAATTAGCCAATGAGATGAACGCCCAGCTACAATTTGCAACCGATGATAACCTGCATTTAAACGATTTTCATTTTTATATCACTACGAATAACAAAAAAATCGAGGTTTAATTTGCATAAAAACCACTTTGCATTATTGACCGAAGCGCAAAATAATCACCAGATCCCCGCTGATCTTGCTTCTATAATGCGTGATTTTTATCTTAGTTATAAAGAGGCTGTCGAAGAAAATGGCTATCACATAAAGGATTTGGAGCCTCTTTTAAATACGTTTCTTCAACTCGTCATCAAGCAATTGGCCCATCCCTTTGTCTTTGAGCCCTTTCATGAAAAAATTTTAACCCCATTCAACTATTTCAAGTTCGGAATTGATCTCATGCGACCACTGATCGTTTTTGAAAAATCAAAAACACTCGGCCTCAAATATGCGGATCAAATATGCGAGGCTCTGGAACGAGGGGAAAATGTCATTTTGTTTGCCAACCATCAGACGGAACCAGATCCGCAAGCCATTAGCCTTCTTCTCGAAAAAACTCATCCATCTCTTGCTCAAAACATGATCTTTGTAGCCGGACACAGGGTGATCAGCGATCCCCTGGCCGTCCCCTTTAGTCAAGGGATCAATCTCCTTTGCGTATTCTCAAAACGGTATATCGCAACCGATCCGCTTCATAAAGAAGAGCGGCTTTTGCACAATAAACGGACAATGAACATAATGAAACAGCTGCTAAATGTCGGGGGAAAATGCATCTATGTTGCCCCAAGCGGAGGAAGAGACCGGCCAGGTTCTAAAGGAAAGATCGAGGTTGCCCCTTTCGATCCTCAAAGCATTGAAATATTTCGATTAATAGGCAAAAATTGTCAGCAGTTGACCAGGTTTTATCCTTTAGCTCTTGCTACGTATCAATTCCTTCCCCCTCCCAATAGCGTGGAAAAGAAATTGGGTGAGCGAAGGCATGCCCATTCGACCCCGGTTCATTTGGCATTTGGAAAAGAGATCGACATAGACACCTGTGTGCCTGTGTCTGCCGCCGACAAAAATGAAAGGCGCAAGCAGACGGCGCAATTTATCTGGAAACTCGTTGCTGAAGCTTACGCTCAGTTATAAGCCTCAACTGCTGCATCACTTGAAACATGTAGGTTGACTTACCGCTGCGTCGGAAATTAGAACGAATTTTTGAATTTTTCTCAACCAAGAAAACTCTAAGCAAATCTTGATCTTAATCTCGATCTTGATCATGATCTTAATCTTGCTTTTCTTCAATGCAAAATGTGTGAAGAACTAGATTAAGATCATGATCAAGATCGAGATCAGGATTGGCTTAGAGCCTGTTCAAAATCTTTTAAATAGACAATCTCAAACTCTCGAAGTTTATTTGTCTAAAAACTTTAGTGGCAATATCCTAACCTTTAAAACTACCACAGAGCCCACAGAGTACACAGAGGGGGCGTTTTTTCACTCCTCTCTGTGTACTCTGTGGGCTCTGTGGTGGTCCATTTAACAATTAGAATGATATTGAACGGGCTCTTAGTAATCTTTTTTACACGTCAACTCTCAAAGTTGTATTTGCCCTAGCCTTAAGGCAACCGGGGAAACTGTGAAAAATCGGGTTTTCTTTTGTCGATAAATGCTTGCCGGCCTTCTCGAGCTTCTTCTGTCATGTAATAAAGGAGGGTTGCATTGCCGGCCAAATCAAGCAATCCAACCTGACCGTCGCAATCGGCATTCATTGCCGTTTTTAAGCAACGCAAAGCAAGCGGTGAATGGGCCAGAATTTCTCTTGCCCACTTTAACGTTTCCTTCTCCAGTTCTTCTACGGGGACAACACAATTGACTAATCCCATTTCCAAAGCCTCTTTTGCATCATACTGCCGGCATAAAAACCAAATCTCGCGCGCTTTCTTTTGTCCGACAATTCGCGCTAAATAACTGCTTCCCAATCCTCCATCGAATGACCCGACTTTGGGCCCAACCTGACCAAATTTTGCATTATCAGCAGCAATTGTCAGATCGCAAACAACATGCAGGACATGTCCACCGCCAATGGCAAAACCAGCCACCATGGCAATGACCGGTTTTGGTAAGGAGCGGATCTGCTTTTGTAAATCGAGAACATTTAAACGGGGAATCCCATCAGTCCCGACATACCCCTCAGACCCGCGTATTTTTTGATCTCCTCCGGAACAAAAGCTTTTCGTCCCCTCCCCTGTTAATATCACGACACCAATACTTGGATCATTGCGGCAAATAGTGAAGGCATCAGACATTTGAGTGACGGTCTCGGGACGAAATGCATTTCGCACATGGGGACGGTTAATGGTCACTTTTGCAATGCCATCTTCTGTTTTTTCTAAACGAACATCTTCATATGTTTTCATTAAATTCCAATGAGTCATAAACTACCTATAAATTGGGTGATCTGTGAAAGAAATTGATCTTTGATCTGCCATGGCACACGATGTCCGCATCCAGGGGCGATCCAGATTTTAGAGGAGGGATGTTTTAAAATCAAATGTTTGATACAAGACAAAGCAGGATCATCGCTTCCGGCAATCCATAAAATAGGCATCGGCAATTGCGCAATTGCAGGTAACATATTTTCCTGAGCAGCCAATGACCATTCGCAGAGGGCATGGACCAAATGTCTTCTTTGATACTCTTTTTCTTCCCTGACAAAGTGAAACGTATCGCGGCAAAACGCTGGGGAAGCATTCCAGTCGTTCATCAATACTGTCCAATTTTCACTCTGAAAACGTTTAGCCCAATTGTTGTCGCTGATTATCCTGTCGCGGATGATCTCTTCCGAATCGAGGCCCGGATGTGCCGAAATAATAATTGCCGAGTCCCAAGCGCCCGGATTTTGCACGAGGGCCTGGAGTGCGAGCCTCCCCCCCATAGAGTAGCCCATCAATATGTTTTTTCTCCCCCGTTTCTGTACATCTTCATTAAACCGTATAGCCCACTCCTTCATGGATAGATTTACGTACTGGTCCTGGTGCAGTGCTATTGCCTCAATAATATCGGAAAGCTTGTGATTTCGGAATAACATATTCCAGTCCTCTACGTGACCGAGAAATCCATGTAATGCGTAGAGACGAGGGTCCATATTTTACTTTAGGGTTGGGGTGGGAATTTCAAATTCATTGTCGGGAGTATCGCAGTCTTCGTTGTCTTCACCGAAAAAAGAATCCTCTTCTTCCGCCTGTAATAAAATCAGGTCAGTCCACATGGAATGACGCCATTGTTGGAGCATTTGTTGATCTTGCATCAGGATGACCTGATAAGTTAAAAAACCTTGAGTATCCCGATAATCTTCATTCAAAATCTCATAAACATAGGTATCATTTAACCGGGTAATCGGGACAAAGTCCCGAATTTCTGTCAGATTGCGGAATTTGATTTGCACATCGAGATAAAGATCTGGAACTTTTTGATAACATTTAGGAAGGGACCATGTCACAATAAGGCGTTGACCAATTGAGGGACATATCATTCGCGGGTCCGGTGTATCGACATAATAACTTGCAAGGCTCTTTTCTGTCAGATAATCGGAATAGACGGAAAGATATGAATCGGCACAGGAAGTGAAAATCAAAGGAACGAGAAATAAAAGAAATCTCATGTTAACGCATGGATGGTTGTTGCAATAACGCATGTGCGGACAGAATGAGTTGTTCGGTGCTGTTCCAATCCAAACAGGGATCTGTTAAGGAAATGGCATATTTTAACGCCGTTGGATTATCTGTCATGTTTTGCCTGCCTTCAAATAAATGACTTTCTATAATCATGCCGCGGATAGACTTATTTCCCTGAATATACTGTTCTAAAACTGTTTGGAACACATTTTTTTGCTCTGCAGATCTTCTGAAGGAATTATCGTGAGCGCAGTCGATGAGTAAACGATGAGGCAGCTTTGCCAGCCTTAATTGATCCAATGCCAGGGCAATCGAGATCTGATCATAGTTGGGCTTGAGCCCCCCTCCCCTAAGCACAATATGGGCATGCGGATTGCCGGCTGTACGGGCAATAGAAAGCCGTCCATCCTCATCCATGCCAAAAAATGTGTGAGGAGACTTTGCAAAAAGAACTCCCTGAATAGCCACTTCAATATTCCCTGACGTGCTGTTTTTAAAACCAACCGGCATATTCAGTCCGGAAGCCAGCTGTCGATGGATCTGCGACTCTACAGTCCTCGCCCCTATACATCCCCACGAGATCAAGTCCCCAATAAAACGGGGTGTGATTGGATCTAAAAACTCTGTGGCTGCAGGCACATTCATTTTAGCCAATTCCAAAAGCAGGCTGCGGGCCTGTCTTACACCCGCAACAATATCGTGGGATTCATTCAAAAAGGGGTCATAGATCATTCCCTTCCAACCCAATGCTGTGCGAGGTTTTTCAAAATGGGTACGCATGACAATTAAAATCGAATCCGCAACAATTTTATTCAATTGCCGCAATCTGAAAGCATATTCTTTTGCCGAGTGCACATCATGAATAGAGCATGGGCCCACAATGAGCAATAATCTATTGTCTGTCCCATCGAGAATGCCAGTGATTTCTTTGCGTGCTGTTGAAATAAATGTCAATTCTTCTGAAGATGCTTTAAGTTCTTTCTTAAGGTCGCGAGGGGAATTGATCGATTGATGGTATTCGGCCTCTTCAGAGTTGAATTTTTTTTGCATGATATCATTGTTAGACTGTTTTTTCAGCTCCAACAAATCCAAATTTAACTTCTTCTAAATAGATAAAAGAAGGTAATTTCAGAGTTGTTGGGACTAAGAAATAAAGCTATGGATCTTTAATAGCGAGAACTTGCAATTGTAAACACTACTATAAACAACGCCGCTTAAATTTTAAGGAAACCTTGTCCTGGTCTGCCTGGATGCGTTGTAGGAGATGGCGGAGCCTTTTCTGAAGGAGTTGCCGCCCCTTCATCGCGACCCTCGCAAATATCGGTACAAATTTTACGCCATTTTTCGACAGTTTCGACATATAACTGGGCAAATGCACGTAATGCAGATGACACCGCATGTTCCATATCAATTGTGCAGTGAAGTAAGATCAGTTCTTCTTTAACCGCAACACCAACGCCGCCGCCTGCCATCTGTCCGCCAAGCATCGACCCTTCGAGAAGACGTTCGTAAAGGCGCAGTCTAATCTTATCGTCTTTTGGAAGGCCGTCCAACAATGGAGAATACAGATACAAGCGCTTTGAATTGGGTTCATAAGTTAAATGAAGAGAAAACTCGTCGTCAATCCCTAAAATACATGTGTTATTTTCATCAAATACCAACCCTTCGAGATTCAGTTCTTTACCAAACTCTTTCAGGTTAGCTTTAGCATTTTCAAAAGACATAAATACCTCCTTAACGGGTAATTTTTTTCATATTTCATCGTTCATGCGCATATCTCTTGGGGCCCTTTCGTCCAAATAAAATACACATGAAACTAAAAATCATTAAGACTAATCTTAAAATGCCCTATCAGGATTTAAATGTAAATCCCTTTATACCGAATATACCGAAATGATCACAGAAGCCTGGCCCGGATAGCCATGAATAAAGGGAATTCCAACCGGCTTTTGTTCTCCATTTTAGCCGCTCTTCCCTCGCTCGACTTATCCGAATGCCACTCCTCAATCAATTCAATGACAAATCCCGAATGCATAAGCCACTTAACGTAAAGCTCTAAAGGATAATGATATGACCATGTCACGACAGATTTGCCCCCCTGACCGGGATGTGCCTGAATAGGAACTTTCAAAGGTGTTGAGTAGCAATCTATTCTTCGATATTGGACTTTTTGCACTTCATCGACTTTCCAGGAAGATTGCCTTGGAATGCGAAAACAGGGGTGATTCATGGCAATAACCAGACGTCCCCCCTTCGCTAAGTGCTTTGCTGCATTGATAAACACAGGTTCTGGATTTTCCATATTTTGAATAGCCAGCACAATCGCCGCATGGGTAAAATTGGTTTTATCCAAAGAAAAAGGTTTCATCACATCATAAACGAAATAGTGATGGTTGCTGTTTTTATCGAGACTTTGCGCTGCCTTTATTAATGATGGAGCAATATCGATGCCGGTATATTCGACATTTTTTGGCAGCCTGCGCGCTAAAACGCCCTGTCCGCACGCAATATCCAAAAGGGAAGGCGATTTTTCCGAATTTAGGTCCAGCAGCTTCATTACACCGGGCAATACGACATGCTGATGATAATAATGCCCCTCTTCTCCAACACTTTTGCGATACCAATTTTCCACCGGTTCCCACGAACCGGAAGGGCCATGTGCTCTCTTCGTTGATTTACCTGTCGGCTTAATTTGCTTTTCCATATTTGCATTATACTGCTTTTTGAAATAGCAGTAAAGGCTTAGAACCTCTCTTCACACTTCAAATGAGCTCCATTCGAGTTTTTTTCCTCTAGAAACTCGAATGCAAGTCATTTGCCAATGCTTTTAGCCGAATCACTAGTGGATCACCTGCCGTTACCGTATCCTCAACCGCACGTCTCGATAGTTCTTTCTCTATTTTTTTTATTCTGCTTTGGAATGAGGGATGATTAATGTCTAACCTAAATTCACCAGCAGGAGAAAAAATGAGTTTTTTCCATGTACTTGTGCGCATTTCTTTGTTAGCCTCCTGTCCGCTCAGGAAATGTCTTTTTCCGCCACGAAGCTCTTGATCAGAAGCATTTGCTATGGCAAAATTATCTGCCCGTCTTTCACAATATTGGGAACCTAATACGTAAACTAGACTTTGCACGCTCAATGTGATCATCAGAGAAGTTTTACCAGATTGTTTAGTGGACAAGCAAAAAAATGCTGCAGCGAATGAAAAGACCGCTGTGATAGCAGGCAGCTTAAATTGATCGTTATGTTTAATATGGCAGGCTTCATGTTTGAAGGTAAAACCAGAAGCCTCTTCATCTACTTCAGAAAATTTTGGGTACATTACAATGGCAGCATCCCCTTGGGTAAAATAATTCGTTCCAAAAGCTGCACAAAATTGATCGTTCTTTTGTTCAACCACCAAAAGATCGTCCCTGATATTTTCGCGACGTAAAAATGCCTTATGCTTTTCTTTATAATGATAACCTGGTAGTGTCTTTTCAACAGTTTTGTATAGAGGGCTGGTTTTTGGTATAACCTCATCTCTTACAACTAAAGATGCAGAAAAACGAGAAACTTTATAAGCCTTAACTCCTTGATCTAAAGGAAGTGCAAATGGGAATAATGATATAGCAGTACTAAGCATAACATCCTTTTTGTTTTATTAATATAAATCGCAAAAAGTAATTTTATAATTTATTAAATAATAAAGTCAAATATAATCTAAAAGACACTCCAACACTTTCATATCCCCCCTTTCAGGGCTGGCGCATTATAGAATTTTTTGCAGCCGCATAGCAGCGAAATGTTACAGCCCAGGACAAGCGTAAGCAAGGACCTGGGCTGTAATATTATGCCACATTGTGGCTGGTTGCAAAAAATACTAATGCGATAGCCCTGGATTTATCCTTGCTGTTGTTGCATTTTATCCGTACATTTAGCTACAATTTATATTTTGTACTGTAAAACTCTACCAGGAGACCATATGTCAGAAGTTAAAGTTGCCGGAAAAATGGAAAAACTCGTGTCCCTATGCAAACGCAAAGGATTTATCTTTCAATCATCGGAAATTTATGGCGGGATCAATGGCTTTTGGGATTATGGCCCCTTAGGCGTGGAGCTAAAACGAAACATAAAAGAAGCCTGGTGGCATGATATGGTACGCGCCCCCATGCAAGGCGCTGATAATCAGTTGATTGAAATGGTGGGCCTGGACAGCGCAATCATCATGAACCCAAAAGCATGGGTCGCCTCCGGACATGTGGGAGGGTTTAGCGATCCGATGGTCGATTGCAGGGAAACAAAAAGCCGCTACAGAGCAGACCACCTCGCCTGTGCAGAGATCATTGCGATTCGGCAGGGCCAGGAAAAGAGGCTTGGGATATTAGCTGTTCTTGAAAGCGATGAAAGCGTGGGGCTATGGACAAAAAAAGCAGAAAAATTGATCAGGAAAAGTGGCGGAGGCGATCTTGCCCCCCCATCATTCATCCCTTATGTAGCTTTGTCTGCTGAACAACAAGCCCAAGTGATTGGCCCCGATGTTGAGACCCCGGGAACACTGACTGAGCCCCGACAGTTTAATCTCATGTTCAAGACATTTGTAGGGGCCCTGGAAGATCCTTCGGCCATTGCCTATTTGCGTCCTGAAACGGCCCAAGGGATTTTTGTCAATTTTCGCAATGTCATCGACACGAGCCGCGTAAAAATCCCCTTTGGGATCGCCCAAATCGGCAAAGCTTTTCGCAATGAAGTGACGCCCCGCAATTATATTTTCCGGTCGAGGGAATTTGAACAAATGGAAATTGAATTCTTCGTCCACCCCAATGAAGCCAAAGAATGGTATTCTTTTTGGACCAAGAATCGTTTTCAATGGTGGCAATCAATTGGGATTTCTAAAGAAAACCTTCGCTTGCGCCCGCAAACATCCGAAGAACTGGCCCACTATGCCAAAGAAGGGGCGGGGAGCAGCGATATTGAATACCGCTTTCCGTTTACAGATCCAGGCTTTGGCGAACTCGAAGGGATTGCCCATCGGACAGACTATGATTTGCGTCAACATGCGGAGCACTCGGGACAAGAGGACAGATTTAAATACTTTAATCAGGAAACGAGCGAAAGATACTTTCCTCATATCATCGAACCTTCAGCCGGGGCCGATCGGGGAGTTCTTGCCTTATTGTGCGAGGCGTATACAGACGACCCTTCCCGCCCAAGCGGAGTTGTCATGAAGTTTCACCCCAGAATGGCCCCGGTCAAAGCCGGTATTTTCCCCCTGGTCGATAAGGATGGAATGCCTGAAATCGCACGCAATCTTTACATGGAACTTAAAACAAAATGGAATGTTCAGCTCGACGTCAAACAAACAATCGGCAAACGCTATGCCAGGATGGATGAGGCCGGAACGCCGTTTTGCTTTACGATAGACACGCAAACCCTGACTGATCAGACAGTCACAGTGCGCTACCGCGACACGCTTCAACAAGAACGTATCTCTCTTGCCCAAGTGAAGCAGTTTTTAACAGATAAGCTGTAAAAAAGGACAGTGATGAATTTTGAATACCGGCCCTCTTCAATTTCTCAAAACACTCATTCAGGGCTCCCGCATCCCTCTTTAACGGGTGGGCAAGGAGCAAAACTTGAGCCTCAAGACTCGGTCAATAGCAGAATCCGTGAGACCTTTAGCAGACTTAAACCATACATCGGTCTGCTGGCAGAACTTCCAGGTCCGGGAACCTATGCCGATCTCCAAAGCATGCGGGAAGCCAAACGAATCTTAATTCGTCAGGCCAAATTTTTATCACATGCAACGTTTGACAGCTCAGGGATGAAAAGAGATTTAGATACCCTTCATCAAAAGTTGGATGGAAAGATCGCAACACTGATGGGGACGGAAGAAATCAAAAATATGGTCAGGTTGGAAAAAGCTGTTGCGATCAGAAAAGCACAGCGGGTACGGAATAAAACGGTAATGACATGGCAGATGGCTCCCTTGCTTCAAGAACATATGAAGACAGACAAGGCTAATCTGCTAATGACAGACAGGGCTAATCTGCAAAACATTGCCCTCGCGCTCTGCATACTCATCAATAAAGCGATAAAAAATCCTTCTTCCTACACGGGAAATTATCTTCAATTAAAAGAGATGCAATACCTCGGCCTTCCCTGTTGGCTTAAACTTTCAAATGATGCATTCAAATTAATCGTTAAAACTCAAGACCAGGAGCCTATTGCAGAAGGACATCAAAAAATTGTCGCTTTTGCCCATAACTTTATCTTTTCTCTAAAAGGAGAAATATCCCATGACAACGCCCTGGCGAAGCGCAAATATCGCAGAAACGGACAATGTACCCCGATGGTCATACATGAATTAAGGGATAAACATTTCCAATTCGTTACCGAAAGAGGGATAGGATTTCAAAAAAAAATTCAAAAATTGGCTCCCAAAGCAAAATTTCCCCCACTGCCAAGAAAGCTCCGTTCACCTGATGTCGAACAAAGGGCCGGACAATATTGCCAGCCCTGGTATCATTCTGACCTTTGGAAAGCCATTCATTATCATACAATTCCCCTAACGTTCACTTCTGAATCACAAACAACGGAGTTCACCCTGTTTAATACTATCCATAGTATCTGCGAAGTGGGAGCTTCAATAACCGAATGGCATAAAATAGGATATATTCATCGCGATCTCACTCCGGCCAATCTCTTGCTTTCTCCAAGTCCAGATAACGATACAATCACTGCAGTAGCCAGCGACTTCGAAATGGTCCAAAGACCTGGCCTTGGATTTTGTCCCAAGGAGTCTTATTTATATTGGGACTCGCTTTCTCACCTGGGGCTGGCAACATATTTTACTGATACCTATGCTTTAACAATGTGTCTTTTGACATCTCTCGTGCCTGAAATAACTTCTTTTCCTCCAGGCTGGGCATCTTCAGAAGAAGGAAAGCAAGATCTTTTGGCAAGGGCAGTCAGCAATATGGTTACTTTCAAATATGATCCAAAAACATATTCGCCTGACTCATATATAAATAAGGTTAAAGAAAAACTGTCAAATACGGTCAATACATACCAATATCCCCATGCAAAAAAGTCTTCCCAAAAGACCAGTGCGATGATTGAGGGAGCAAAGCAGATCATCTGGCACGCTGCGATGATTGTTGAGATTGACCAAAAGCTTTCCAAAGCTTTTCCCGGTACTTTAGACCCGGTATTGCAATCTATTCAACAAAATGAGGGAGTCACTTCCCGCGAACAACAAAATAATCTGATAGCGAAAGAAATCGAACAATGGATGAATCATCAATATCGCCATTTAGCACGCATCATTTCTACAATTCCAAATTGGAACGAAATGACGAGCGTTGAAAAAGTAAGGAACACAAAAACAAATATCAATAGGGAACTGGCTAATGGTTCTTTGGATTTGGGCAAGGGTGAATTGAAGGACGTCTTAAAAAAGATGGAAATGAGAGAAAACGCATTGCAATTTATGAACTACATGGCAGTATTTAGTAAAAAGAAACAATTGCGTCATCCTCTTTTTAAAGCCTTAAAAGAACCCATGGAGCTAAACGATCAAGAGTTCGAAGACCAGATCAACAAAGAAATTCAAAAGTTTGAACCTGCTAAGGAAAATACATTCCGTGTACGTTCAAAAGAAGTCGTAAAAGGTAAGACCGGCAGCTTTGCAAGACGTGAGGCCGTCAAACAGATGCTTGTAAAAACGATCCAGGATCCCAAAGAGAGATTAAAAATAAAAAGTCAGTTTAAAGCTATTTTTGACCATATTGTCATGATCGAAAGAGCCATGGCCTTTGCGCTTGAGACACGCGATCTATACAGACAAAAAGCAAGCGAGGTCACTCAATTCGTAGCAGATGAGTTCGTAGCAAGAGGGATTGACATGCAGCCCGGAATGAATATTATGGAAGCATTTGTCAGTCACGTAAATGCAATGAACCGGCTCTAAGATACCATCCCGGCAGGAATATCCACCTTCCTGTTTTCATACCATATCACAGTAGCAAAAGAGACAATCGTCACCCCGCAAACAACAAAAGCTATCGGATAGATGGTCCCATTGTACATAGCGCTTGTGCATCCAACTACCAATGCCGAAATGAACAGACGGGCGCTTGTCAATAAACTTGCCGTTATCCCTTTGATCTCGGGAAAAAGATTCATCCCTTCCGGAAAATAGAGTCCCTGCGTCCAATTGGCCCCAAAGGCGTTGATCATGATCATTGCAATGGACAAATAGGTATTATGAGGAGCAATCCATGCCACGATGGCAACTCCTACCCCCCCCGACTGTAAATAAGCAGGTACCCACTTTCTTTACATGCTCCGTCCCTAGGCGGTTTAGGGCACTTTTAAACAGTAAATTAGCGATCAACCATGCACCAAGCAATGCTCCCTGATAAAAAGGGAGATAAGATTTTTGTACTCCTAACTCGAGGACAAAGAGCACAGACACCCCGGAAAGATAAGTGATGTATCCCGAAAAAAGGAGGCATACAATCATTGTTGTTTGCCAAAAGGCTAAACTGGAGAAAACCCGGCCAAAATCAAGGGCAATCTTCTTTATATTAAAAGGAACCCTTTTCATTTTTGGCAAAGGCTCGTCGAACCAGAAAATGCACACCAAAAGGCTTAAGAAAACCATGAAAGCAATAGCGAGAAAATTAGATCTAAACCCGTAAGCGTAGTTAAGGTAACCTCCAATCATCGGAGCTGTCGCCATAAGAAACGGGACGATTGCATTGATCTTGTTCAATGCTGAAATGGCCTGGTCCAACGAAAAAACATCAAAAATGACCGCAGTGCCAAGAGTAAAACAGCCGCCGCTTCCCAACCCTTGCAGCACTCTTCCTAAAAGCATAAAAGAAAAGCTGTCGGCAAAGACCGTGATCACACTTCCGAGAAAAAACATAGCTAAAGCAAACAGCAAAGGTTTTTTTCTTCCGATGGCATCAGAAACAGGGCCATAAATAGGACCAGAGAGGCAAATACCAACAAAATTCCATGTCAAAAGTCCCTGGATAGTATCTTCCGAGATGGAAAAAAAGGCCATCATGTCGGTAAAAGCGGGCAGATAAATATCTGTCTCCATGCAGGCAGCAATAAATATCGTGACAATAAGAAGTATATATTTCCATTCTTTAGTAAACATAGTAATCCAATAATTTAAATTTGTAAAAGAAGAACGATGTAGATGGTTTTTATTAATTATTTTACATGAGCAAGCTTCTTGAAGGATAAGTATAAGAAATTATACAAAAAAGGGATATTTTAAGCCAGGACAATTTTCTTTAAAAATGTTTAAAGCTATCTATAGAAATATTCATGGACCTGCCATTCTCTTGATATTCGAGCACCCTCGAGTCAGTAATCCACCCGATGGGATATAAAGGTTCCTTAAAAGCAGTTAAAAAAGCCGATTCGAGTTGTTTGAAACTTTCTTTATCGACAGTGAGCAAAAGACAATAATCTTCCCCGCCGGCTATGGCAATCTCCATTGCATTCCACCCTTTCCTTGCAGAGACTTCCTGTAACGGCTCCGACAAGGGAATGGACTGCATTTCTATTACGGCTCCGCAATTTGACGCTTTTAGCAATCTGGTCAAATCGCAGTGCAGTCCATCCGACAGATCCATCATGGCATGCACTTCGTGGCGCATTGCTAACCATTTCCCTTCTTCAGGATTTGGTTGGGGGTGAAAATGGGAATAAATTAACTGATCATTCGCTTGTGAGCTTGAAAGAGATGCCCCAAGGACTTTTAAGCCCGCTGCAGAGTCCCCTAAATAGCCGCTTACACAAATGATGTCGTTTACTTTTGCACCGCTGCGATATTTAATATGGTCCGTCGCAGCTGTTCCCACGAGCGTCAGATTGAGGAAAAGATCTCTTTTTGAGCCGACAGTATCGCCGCCAAGCAATGAAATACCCCATTTTTCACAAGCTTCTTTAATCCCTTGTATGAAAGAAGTTAACCAGACCTGTTCGGTGCCTGCAGGGATAGCGATAGAAAGAAACGCATAACGGGGAGTCCCTCCCATGGCCACAATGTCGCTTACGTTCACAGCCACTGTTTTAACCCCAAGTGTGAGCGGAGAGATTTGCTCTTTTAAGAAATGCACTCCCTCAACCAAAGCATCTGTTGTCACCAGATAGGATCTCTTGTCATCAAAAGGGATCACAGCACAGTCGTCTCCAATTCCCAATATTCCCTCTTTTTTTACTGAAAAAGTTTGAGATAAGTAATCAATGAACCGGTCCTCTCCCCAATCATGAATTTGCATGCCGTATCCTATCCCCTTAAAAGCTTAAAGGGTCTTTTAGTAACCTGGGAAACCCGTTCCATAAGATAGACGGGTGTATGATCTGAATAACTGGTCATGGGACTTGAACCCGGCTGAAACGGCCCTTGCGTTGTCGCCATATATTTGGTTGGTTTGCCGGTGTGGCTTTTAAACACAGAAGCCATCTTGTCAAATAGTCCGGGTTTTTTTTCTGTTTTTTCTGCATCTTGGTACTTTTCCCAAACCAGCAGGTGATCTAATGTCCTTTCATGAAGCTGCCTGGAAAGTTTTGGATCATGAACGACATTAGTGATTTCTTCCGGGCTGTATGTGTTGAATCCAGCCTTTTCCCATAGTTGAAAACGGGGGTCGTGGATCTCGCGCGAAGCGTTAAAATCGCCACCCACAATAACCCGGTCACACCCTTGACAGAGGGTGCGAAGACGCTGTGCAATTTGAGTACTTACTGTGTCTCCGGTTCCAGCCCCTAAATGTCTTTCCTCTTCGCCCGCTTCCTCCAAAGCAAATCCTGGAATATGCACTGAAACGAAAGCAACTTTTTTTTTGGTCTTTGCATCAATCGCAATGGCAACAGCAATTTCTGCTTCCCTGTCATCTTCCACAGGTAATGGAAAGGAATGATCTTCTATCCTTTTGAATTTCTTTTTATCAATGGCAATGACTGTATCTTTGCCACCCCTTAGTCTTATGAGCTTATATCCTGCCTGCAATAGGGTCTGAAGTTCCGGACGATCTTCCCCTCGCCCCACTTCCTGCAGGGCAAATACTGCCGCACCTCCTGGCAAACGCGCCGCAACATCTTCTTGCACCTCTGCTGCCGCTTTGAGTAAACCGGCTCCTAAAACGCCTCATCTTCTGCCTTCTGCATCTCTTTTACCGATTTGCTAATTTCGTCTATTTCGGCTTTTGACATTCCACTTTTTCTAAGTTGCTCGAGCGGTGGTTGATCAGGATCTTCAGCTATCTCTTTCTCCCCTAATATAGCTTTATAAATGCTATCTGCTAAGGGAACTACCCCGTAGGCTCCGGAAATATTGAGATAGTCGCCGCTTTTTGCAAGATTATACGTGGCAAAAAGAGGGGTTCCCTGAAGCGATGATAATGGAGTTTCCATGACCGAAGAGACTATTGACCTCGACACTTGACCTGCAAAATTTTCCGTTGCCTCCACTAAAGCCTTGTACCTTTCCAGTATCTTTTCAGGCATTTGTGATCGTAAATCATCAAAATCTTCATCAGGCGCAATGAGCAATGACCGGTAATTCTCCGGAATGAGCGAGACATCGGATCGTCCAATAGCCTCTTTTAGGGCTGCGTGCGCCAAAGCACCCACGGAGCACCATTGGCTGGCAAATTCTATCGCTAACAGTTTTTGCTCCTTGGTCAAGAGACCAAAACGGCTCAAATCAAAAATATGCCTTCTTTGCCTTAAGCCAAAAGCGCCATCCTCTCTTTTTAGGGCAAACTCCCCATTCCATGCTGCAACAAGAGGGGAAGGAAGATCGATATCTGACGAAGGCTCCCACGACTCTTTCATCCACATTCCATAATTTTCATGCAATCGATACCCTCTCTCGACTAACCTTTTTTCCCCTGCAGCCAGATAGGGCCCCTCAATGTGGCAATCTCGACCCTCCCCAAACTGTTGATAAAGAGTACCGACTGCTGCTCCCGCCTTTGCCGTGGCAAATCTATGGAAATCGAAAAATGTACGCGCATCATCAGGGGAAAGCTGTTCGCCCACATATTCGGTAAGAGTCTGAAACAATTCAATGTATTTGCGACTCAACCTGTCATCATCTTTTAAGGTGGCATGTTGCATAAGCAGCTCTGCTCTATCTCGCTTGATATCGCCTGCGCATTGCAAGTATTCGTTAAACTTTGCGATTCCATTGAAGCCATTCAGCTTCAATATAGCCATTATTGCCATTTTTTGATCGATGGGGATAGCAGCGCCTGTGCCGATTAACTCTTTAAGATCTGTAAACACTTTCTTAATTTCCGGGGAGGATCGATCTAATTCGCGAAGAAAACAAGTTTCTTGCTGCCTCTCAATCTCTTTGATCCCTTTTATCAACGATTTTAGTTGCCCTTCAACCGCCGGACCTTTATTAAGGTTTGCTTGGGCCGCATAATAATTTTTTAGCTTCAAAAGTGCCTCTTTAGCCAAAGCCAACTCTTGCAATGACAAGGGAGAATCAACCTGTTGGGGATGCACCATCTTCTCGAAGCTCTCTAATATTGTTGGATCGATGTCCGGTCCTGCTTTGACAAGCTCCTCTGTTTCTTCATCGATGATCGAAGATTGATTGTTGAGAAATTCACACAATGCCTCATGCCCATTGCGCAGGTCTAGCTGATGACGTCTGTTTTCACAATCTCTTAATGCCCCGTTCGCTTTTTCTGTGCTTGCCCGAATGACTGTATCGACTTTTTGTTGATTTTTGGATGAAAGGGCACGGTATCCTTCCGTTGATGGCATTCCTTGTAATACTGTGACCTCTTTTTTCAGAGCGGCAACACGTTTTTCCAGCATCCTTTCTGCTACTCTCGTATTTTGCTGAAGTATTTCAAGCTGAGGTGGTTCTTTAGAATCAAGTACTGCAAAATCAAGTTTTACATCTGCTTCACATTCCGCAATTTTGCGATTGCATCGCCTTTGGATCTCGTAAAGATTTGTTAATAGAGTTGTTTGACCCGGTTCCTTAAGGCTGATCATTTTTGAAAAAGCTTTCCAAACTTGAGACAGTTTTCCCGAAGGTAAGGGGGTTGTAGATGCACGAATCTGAGATGGCCCGCTGGTCACCACTTTTGGCTCTACGAAAGTTTTAGCTACATTCGTTGGGTCAGGTTCCGGAAGAGGAAGCCCTTCACCTAATGTGGTCATAATTCCTCCAATGTGAACAAACCAATAAAGAAATATCACCCCTATAATTAATTATAATAAAAAAATAATTATATTAAAAGAAACAAAGGAATTTCGCCGTCAGACCCTTTCATTCCAGTGTCTTTGTGACTTTGAGCCTTTGTGTTGAATTAAAGTCTATACTTCACCTTCGGTATAGCTTTAAACGTGGAGACCATTAAATAAAAAAATGGGGTCATGACAACGCTTACCGTACACTTGTATGTATAGGAAAATAAAATAATCCAAATGACTTGGGCCATCTCCAACCCCATTCCCATATATAAATGGACGACATTGACTATTGCCGTATCGATCAATTGAGCGATGAATGTCGATCCATTATTTCGCAACCACAAGTGCGACTCCCCTGTCCACATTTTAATACGCGTATAGATTTGTATGTCGACAGTTTGAGAAACGATATAGGCCGTTAAAGAACCAAAAAGAACAGTCCCGCTCAAACCAAAAGCCCCCTGGAACTGATGGTGATTTTCTATTGTGGGACTTGGAAGGACAAGAGCCATTTTGATGATCAGAAAACTTAAAAAGCTCATTCCCAGCGCTAAATACACCATTCTCCTGGCCTTAACTGCCCCATAAATTTCCGTAACGAGATCGCTTAAAAAAAAGGAAAGAGGATAAGTCAATAGTCCAACAGGGATGCTAAAATTCTGAAAAAACGGCAACGACACCATCTTTGCCGAAATGACATTGCTGATGATCACAATTACGCAAAATGCTGTACTTAAGATGTGATAGTTATTCCCAGACATAAAATATTACACAAATTGAACTAAAAACTCATTTAGAGCATCAAGCGTCTTCCCCGCTTCTGCTAATACCAGCTCTTCCTCTTGTGGTTGTACCAAAGCTTGTAATAATTCCTTTTCGGTGCGGGAATGTTCGACGTCTGCTGTTTCATGGACGGAAAAATAACGATAGTGTTCCGGATGTGTAAGCCCATACCATTTTCTTAAGCCCTCGATCTTTGTTGTACATATGGCAGGAATTTGACTTTCATAACAGTACAAAGCAGCAACCCCCGCAGCTATCGGCGAAGTGCGGCAAATTTCCATAAAAGTATTGACCAGGTGTTTCGTTTGTTCTGAAGGGCTATGTGCCAGAATTTCTGATGGACTAACCCCTAGCGATACACTAAATGATCTCCAAAGGTCGGGATGGTTGGGAGAGCCGGCTTCCTCATCGATCAGGTTTTGTAAAAGGGGCTTTCTGATCTCGGGATCATCGCATCTGCTATGCAAAGCAGAAATATAAGTAGGAAATGCTTTGACATGGGAGTAGTACTCTTTAGAATAATCCTGTAGCTGTTTACGGGTCAGATGACCGCAACTCCACGCCCGGTAAAAGGGATTCAAAAGCATATGTTTTTGCTGGATCAGTTGTTCCAGCCTCTCTATCCAAGTAAGATTGTGCCGATTCATAAAATTTCCTTTGTTTACTACTTATTAAAAACCCAAGCTCCATTTTTCAATAAAGGGGCATAAAGATCCTCTTCCATCGGGATCGTTAATTCATCGATCTCCTCTAAGACGGGAGGACGGTCCTGAAATTCAATTTTGGGAGCATTGCCAATAATGGCAAAGGGCGTTTGCTCGTTTCCCTCCCCCATGCAAAATACAGCAGATGCGGCTAAGGCATCAAGAATATTCACCATAGTCACGCGAAGCGGCTTTCCAAAGCAATCGGGCTTTCCAATATAGCTGTATAACGGCTTAAAACCGCACCACCCAAGAGCAATGCCGGTGACCCCTCTTCGCATCGGCGTTGTATGGCTGTCGGTGATTAAAACTCCGAGCGCATTTATCTGATCGCGAGCGCGAATATATTCCCAAATTCTTGCAGCAGAAGCCTGAATATCCCTGGGATACAGAATATACACATCCTCTCCATTTGATTCATCAATGCCGGCAGTAGGGATAAGGATATTATTTTTAATCGTGATCTGAATGCTATGGGGATTAGATGGTTCCTTCAGATCCAAATAGGCATCTGCCGATTGCCTGACAAGCTCTTCCTTGCTTACCGATTCCTTTGGGACAATGCACCCTTCGCAGAGGCTGATAATTTTTGAGGTGACCACGACTATACTTCCTTCCGGAATAGGAGGGATATACGCATCGATCATTGCAAATAATGAATCGTTTGGCTTGATGGCACATGTTTTATAAACGTTAATTTCCATTATAATTTATCCCTTATGGGTCTGAAGTAGTGGTAAATGGTAAAATCTTCGCATTCCCTGATTTTCCTGAAAGGCCAGTCCCGAATAAGCATCAGAGGAAAAAATGCATCGCCCTCATACCGGTTTTTTATGTGTGTGACAACCAATTGGCTGAGTAAACCAGCTTCTAAGAAGAGTTGAAAAATTTGCCCGCCACCGATCACATAACACGATTTTTCCTGTAATATTTCTTCCGACAGACACTTCTCTAAAGAATCGGCAATAGTCACATTTGGATGACCGACTGATCGCTTTTGCCGGCTCAGTACAATACCTTGGCGCTCATCAAAGTACGATTTTGGCAAAGAGATAAAAGTTTTATATCCCATGATGAGCGTATGATGCCTTGTGTATGCAGCAAAATGGGCTAAATCTTCGGCGTAATGCCAAGGCAATTTCCCATTTTTTCCTATTACCCCTATAGGATCGCAAGCAAAAATCCCATATATATTATCCATTCTTAACCTTTTCCGCAAAATAATGTGGCGGCCGAAAGAAATTGTTGATGAGCTCCGACATCATGCACCCGTAAATAATCTACTCCCGCTTGAGACAAAATAGAGGAAACAGCAATTGTTTCGATATCGCGCTCTTCCGCCCTTCGGTTGGTCAGATAACTTAAAAATGATTTGCGCGAATGCCCGACCAAAATTTCGCAACCCAAATTTTTTAAATAATTGATCTCTTTTAGTATGGAGATCGATTGGAGGACCGATTTTCCAAATCCGATCCCGGGATCGATGATTAACCGGTCTTTACTTATGCCATAGGAATGAAAAAGTGCAATTTTTTTCTCTGCCCATTCGGATATCAATTCAATTGGATGAGAAACAAAAGGCAAAATGCGCTCTTTTGAAGGGGGAATTCCCAATGAATGATTAATAACTATTTTACATTTTGTTTTGGACAGTAAATGCATAAATTCAGGGTCTTCCATCCCAAGTACGTCATTGATCCAATCAACCGGATAATGCTCGAGAGCTTTTTGGATCACTGGATAATGATAGGTGTCTAAACTAATATAAGGTCTCGATGGCCATGAAGCAAATTGAGTGGTCAAAAAATGGAAAATCGGTTCCAGCCGCTTCCATTCTTCTTCCGCGGAGATATTTTTAGCGCCCGGACGTGTCGACTGCGCCCCTAAATCAATGACAGCCGCCCCTTGAACGCTTAAATCTTCCATTCTTTTGATCGCTTTTTGCGGATCCAGATAAAATCCGCCATCAGAAAATGAATCGGGAGTCACATTGATAATACCGACAAGCAACGGAAAAAAAACAAGCGATCGGATCAACCCTTTATCCACAGGGATTTGCCGATGAATGATTTCATCGAGGGACAGATGGCTGCAGACAGATCCTGCCACGGGATAGCGCCAATCTGGTTTTAAGGTTGCCATTAACTTCAACAGAAAAGGCCTGTGCAGCAGTTCCGGATGAGGGATGGTCAGCCCTTCTTGTGAAATCACTTTTTCATCCCACGCCAAAATATCCAAATCGATGACCCTTGGCGACCAGCGAGGAGCTTGTAGATCTCTTCCCAGAGACGATTCGATCTGCTTTAACTCCGATAATACAGCACCTGGCGAAAGCGCCGTCTTCCCGGAAACAACCAGATTATAATAGGGCAAATCCCAGCTCTTTGGAGCCCCTTCGGGAATGATGGCCTCTGTTTCAAAAATTAAAGAGACGCGCATCTGACTGAGGATTTTTTTTTGTATGAGCCGAACGGCATTTTTTATATGATCAAAACGATTTCCTATATTTGATCCTATGGCGATAAAGATTTCTGCGGCAGCCTCCTGCGGTAGGTGAATGTCACCGGGCCATGTACATTGACAACCGGATGATGAGTTTTTGCGATGGCGATTTCCAGCACAACTTCCGACTGTCCTTTTTGATGCAAATAATTGGCTGCAATATCAAAGACAGTTCTGCTTAGGCACTCGATCAGATGAAATGATTGCCCCTGGATAATTTTAGTCACTTCATCGACAACTGTCTGGTAGCATATCACATCATCGAGCTGATCTGATTTACATCCTGAGGGCTCTTTCGAAAAGATCATTTTAATCCCGATTTCGACAGGTTGTAGACTAGACCTTTCCTCGGGAGAACATCCCAAAGAGACCCAAAGGCGTAAATTTTGAATAGCCAGTTCGTAATGATCCATTTATGGAACCCCACTTGTAAACATATGAAAGATCATACGGTGAAGACAAAAATCGTGCAAGGGAAAACGTCTCAATAAAGGTTCAATTAACAGTACAAGGTAGCCAGGGCGTCCCCGCCCTGGAAATTCACGTCAAGAGACGTACAACATAAATCCACCCTTCCTCCCGAGGTTTTTCTATTAGATAAAGAGGATGTACAAAACCAACTTCCCTCTGGGAATGAATCAATACGGGGATTTCCTGAGAATAAGTAGTCATAGATTCACTTCTTTGCTTTCAATTCTTAGTCAAGTGTACCAGGAAATTTGGTTTTTTGACACTTTTGTCACAAGTTTTCAGCAAGATTACATTTGATTATAAAAAAATTATGCCTTACTCTGGGTCCTTTAAAAAGAAAAAAGGAATAAGACATATGAGCAAGAAAATCGACACCAATCAGCATATGATAGTTTTCAAAGGTAAGAATATCCGAAGGGTATTACATAATGAAGAATGGTGGTTTGTTGTTAAAGATATCATTGAGGCTTTGATAGATACATCCAATTCTACCGACTATATAAAAAAAATGAGAATGCGAGATCCCTCTCTTTCTGAAGGGTGGGGACAAATTGTCACCCCCCTTTCTATTGAAACGCTAGGTGGTAAACAAAATTTGAATTGTGCAACAACAGAAGGAATTTTTCGTATCATTCAGTCAATTCCCTCTCCAAAAGCTGAGCCTTTCAAAAGATGGCTAGCTAAGGTGGGCTATGAACGTATCCAAGAAATCGAAGATCCCGAGCTTGCCTCTAAAAGGATACGTTCGACTTACAAGGCCAAAGGCTATCCGGATGATTGGATTGAGAAACGAATGCGTGGGATTGCAATCCGAGAAACATTGACAAATGAGTGGGAACAACGAGGAGTTAAAGAGCAAAGAGAATACGCTATCCTGACAGCTGAAATATCTGAAGCTACTTTTGGACTTACACCATCGGAGCATAAAAAATTAAAAAGCATCAAAAAAGAGAACCTTCGCGATCACATGACTGATTTGGAGTTGATTTTCACTATGTTGGGAGAAGCTTCTACTACAGAAATTGCCATTCAGCAGGATGCTCAAGGCTTCCAAGAAAATAAGGACGCTGCACAAGCTGGTGGAAAAATTGCAGGCAATGCAAGAAAAGAACTTGAGGCAAAAAGTGGTAGACGTGTTGTCAGCACCTCAAATTTCCTCTCACACCAAATAGACTTGGAAACTTCAACAACCGCTTTTATAGAATCGAAGGACAATGAAGATAAAATACCGAACGATCGCTCAGAAAGGACCTTTTAGAATTTTAAAAGAACAAAGATACTTTAAAATGTTAGGCAGTGGGCCGAGTCCTTATGGGAGCTAATTAAAAAATGAAGAATTATTGGTCATGTACAAAATTTGCCGATTGGATCCGCGGTACTCCGAAACCTTTAGCAGCTACTACAGAAGAGTGGAGTGAATGGAGAAAAAAAGCTGCCAAGAGAAAGATCCGTTATTGGCTTGCAGAAGAGGGGTTCGATTATTTGCAAAAATTTATATATTTTCCTTTAACTTGGGTGAGGAATATTCGCTACTATGTCGATAATCGCTGGGATACTCGCACTCATGCTCTTACATCAAATTTAAAAAAGGGACAGTGGCATGAGTTTGATCAACGTCTAATGCATTCGGCGTTTGATGAGCTTGTGAATTTTATTGAAATAGAACAGGCATGTTTTCAAATTGCCTGTACAGAAGACAGTCAAAAGAAGCATAAAATCCCTTGGTATCGCTCGATCTTTCCCTTTTCCTCCTATCGATGTCCAGAAGCTGGATTGAGCCATTTAGAATGGGCGGCAAGCTTAAAACATGATGAAGCTTGGGACGATCCGAATGGTCCTGATTTTAGAAAACCTACTGCTCAAGCTTTGGCGGCGCGGGAGATCATAGAGCTTTACAAATGGTGGAAGGAGGATCGTCCAAAACGTGCAGATCCAATGGACACTAGTGGATGGAGCGATTATTGCGATCAAAAGCGAAAGGAAACCGATGATCTTGGAGAAGATGGACTTTCATCTTTGTTTAGAAACGATCAATCTGAAGCAGAGCAGGAGAGAAAAAGAAAAATATTAGATCTTTGTTGGAAGCTGGAGCAAGAACAAGAAGATGAAGACACCAATATGTTGATCAGATTGGTTAAGGTACGGCATAGTATTTGGACTTGAGAAAATGATGAGACCTGAGAAAAAAGATACAGAACTATTAGAAGCTGCGGAAAAAGAAGCGGTCGGAAATGGATGCATCTTTTCTCTGGTGGATACCTGGGACTTTCAGGCGGAAGAGTTTTATTTGAAAAACGGATATGAACGGATGGGAGAAATAAAAAATTATTGGCATGGCCATTCCAAACTATTTCTTAGAAAAAAATTAAACTCGTCACATTTCCATTTTTTACCTGCTAAATCATCTCAAATTTCTCTGATACACGGATGGTTGCAACAAGGCCACATCAAAGAATGGATTCATGGAACAGGTCTTCAAAACACATTAAAAGGTCTGGATAAGTTTTTTCGAGGCGAGTCTACTGCTACTGACTGGATTGGATATCATAAAGACACCCCTTTTGCATTTCTGATTACCTCCCCTGAGGGACCAGATGGGATTACCTTAGACGTGTTTATTTGCGATCTCAATTATTTGGGGAAAGGGTTTGCGGTGCCGATGATTCGGGAATTCTTGACAAGCCAGTTTCCAAATGTGAAAAAAGTTCTGATCGATCCTGAGGCCACGAATACACGAGCTATCCACGTATACCAGAAAGCGGGCTTTAAAATCATTGGGGGGTTTATTGCAAGTTGGCATCCTGTTCCCCATTACCAAATGGAGCTATATATGAAAGATCTGCTGAATTCCAAAAAAGTAATTGGAGGATAGAGCCCAATCATCATGAAAGTTGTAATAGAAGCGTGAAATTAGAAAAGGTCTCCTGATAAGAATCAGTATGGCTATTTAGATATACCTAAGGAATTACATACTGAGGAATTAGAATATCAGCATTTGAAACGTAAGAAATCTCACAGTCAGACATATTCTCGTTCACAATCACAATGATATTTTCACTATTACGGTATAAATTATTAGCTGAATTCTGTTAAAGAGAAATGACTTATTTTAAATAGAGCAAAACCCTTTTTTAATTTCTTTAATTCTCCAAAACATCTAATTGGGGTGATTGTTTCATGAGCTTTAATTGCAATATCATATTCCGTTTTTGTGAGTTTAATGCTTACTTTGCGCTGCTGACCATCCACTAACCCAATAACTACAATTTCGCCCTCTTTTTTTCGCTCTTTGCTTTTTAGCTGGATTACTATTCCTTTTAGTTCAAAATCTTCAATAGGTTTTGTTTCTTTGAATGTTCTTGCTGCCTCAGCAATATAAGGAATCAAATCTTGTGTAAAACAGATAGTGTTGGGAATGTTGTTTTGGATGGGTCTTGCTAAAGCCCAAGCCATTGATATTTCTACCTGTTCGTTCCCACAGCTTTGATTAATTTTGGCAATTGCATCACATAAATTGGCGCTAACGCCTTTGTCAATAGCTAATTCAAAGGGTTTTATATCTCCAGAAGCTTGTGAATTTTTTGATGCTTCCTTGCAAGCATCTAGAGACTCAATTAATTTTAGAGTAACCATTCTTTCGAAAGGCTCCTCTAGCGGTATCTGTTCGTGAGGACTTGATGGTAATCCCAGCATAGGAGGAATGTCTGTGCTAATAGTTACGACGAAGCTCCCTTCTTCTGTTTGTCCTAATTGAATGGTTTTTAAAAATTCAATTACTTTATCGGATTTACGACTTGGATAATTTGCTCTTGGTGCTACGCTGGAGCTTGCAGCAGCAGAAATGAGTTCTCTTGTTGATTCAAGTAGATGCAATCCATCCTCTAAAGGGATTGTTCCCTTTGATGTAGCTGGAGATATTGCTCGAATACGAATTACATCCTTAAGTGCATTTTTTATGTCTTTTAAAACCGTGTCGAGCGATCGACCTTCAAATATGGCTAAAGTCTCCAATGCATCAACGACTCTTGCATTGTAATCTTTGTATGAAGTTTCTAATGGCACTATAATTTCAAATTCTTTTTGTAGCCAAACGGAGCTTACACTGTGAATTACTTTTTCTTGAACCCATCCTTTTGCTTTCAAATATGACATAATTTGAGCAGGTGTGATACTTATTAAAGACTTGATATCTATTAGTGGATTTCTCTTCATAAGAACTGCCCATTGCATATTTTTGTCATCATATCCGTTAGAGATTCTACAGAAAAAATATTTTTTCTGGGTAATTTAACTGTTACTGCTGAAGTATTGTTCGTCTCTACATATCCTCTTGAGGATATCCAATAGCCACAATGCTTTAATACTAACGATTCTTCAGATTGCTCTATAAATTTATTTAATTCTTTTGGAGCAAAAACTACAATCAATATACGAGGGACATACACTTTTTCATCTTTTAAATCGTTAAAATTTTTAATTTTAAGCGGGTAGTGTACGAAATCTTCACATAATATTTCTTGAGAGGTGCATTTTAATTGGGCCTCTAAACGCGGGGAACGATAAGTTCCATTCCCCCCTCTTGCTGCAAAGCCAATGTCTATACTGTCATCATCAGGATTAGGCTTATAAGTGGCGTATCGAGCAATTGCTGCTATTGCATTTACATACGCATGACAAAATTGTTCTTTGGCATTATTTTCTTCCACTTGAATTACCAATAATTTTGATGGTGTTGTTGCAGTCGTTTTATAAAATATTTGATAAATCTACCACGATAGAATGCTTGATGTAGCCAAACGTTGGTTTTCAAAGGGGAGTTATACAAAAGATGGGGATTAATTGCAATACATTCAGTTCGTTCAGATGTTATAGCTAAAGTTATTCAGATGTTCAATCTGAAAAATTTGACAAAATACCCTTTTGGCTATATTTTGAGTTTATTAGTATTCAGATCTTTATTTTTTATAATTCAGATCCCCAATACAGGGATTCCTTAATGAAGCCTAAGTTTATACATTGAGTTTTGACAACAGTTATTTGTTGAGAATCGTTATTAAAATTCTCGGGGATAAGGGTTTTTTGGCTATTCGTGAATAGTCTTGACATTCGGATAAAACGAGCCTAACCTTCATGGAAGACCAGAAACCCAAAGAACCTTGAATGTAAAGGTAATCATGCGAAGACTCGGAAAATCTGATATCTTTGTCGCACCTTTGGCGCTTGGATGTAACGTGTTTGGATGGACAATAGATGAAAAAACATCCTTTACTATCTTAGATGCCTTTATTGATCATGGATTGAACTTGATTGACACGGCAAATATCTATTCTACATGGGTCCCTGGGAACAAGGGAGGGGAATCAGAAACCATCATAGGAAAATGGCTGAAAAAATCTGGCAGGCGGAACCAGGTTGTTTTAGCAACAAAAGTGGGAATGGAAATGGCCAATGCTAAAGGCTTAAAGCCTACCCTTATTCGCCAGTGCCTGGAGGATTCTCTAAAACGGCTCCAAACAGATAGAATAGATCTTTATCAGGCACATAAAGATGATAACGAGACTCCTTTAGAAGAAACTCTTGAAGCATTTGATCAGCTGATAAGATCAGGGAAAGTACGTGTGATTGGAGCTTCCAATTACGAAGCAAATCGACTAGAGCAAGCTCTTTCTATCAGCGAAAAAAATCATTATTTCTCTTATATATCGCTTCAACCATACTACAATCTATACGATCGGGAACGTTTTGAATGTACCTTAGAACCTTTATGTATAAAAAGTGGTTTAGGAGTTCTTAGCTATTTTTCTTTAGCTCAAGGGTTCTTGACGGGAAAATACCGATCGGCCGTAGATCTCAGCAAAAGTCAACGAGGATCCAGTATAGAGCGCTATTTGGATACGCGGGGATTTACTATTTTGGATGCATTAGACACCATTGCTAAGCAACACCTGGTTTCACCGGGTGTTGTAGCTCTTGCCTGGTTGATTCAGCGCAAGAGTATCACTGCACCTATCGCGAGCGTTACAAACGTATCTCAACTTGATGAATTGGCAAAAAGTACACAGCTTCATTTATCTGAAAAAGAAGTGAAAGCGTTAAATGTGGCATCAGCTTATACTGCGAGTATTTAGATAAAGAAAAAGAAAGCATTTGACTAAAATACTACAGATGTAGTACATTCTGGAAATCAGAGAAAAAAGAGAGAGTAATGATGGCAAAACTGGGCTTTGGAGAACTTGAATTATCCATTCTTAAAATCATTCGGGAATGTGGCCGGGTAACTGTTCGGGACGTCTATGAACGTTTAGGGAGCGAAGGCGGTTATACAACCATCATGACTGTGATGAGCCGGATGGCCGATAAGGGTGAGTTAATGAGAGAAAAAGAAGGAAAACAATACACCTATTGGATAGCCTCGCAAAATGAATCTTCGTCTAAAAGTATATTAAAACGGATTCAGGAGAGAATTTTCGGAGGAAAATCTACTGCGATGGTGAGCTATTTATTAGATGTTGATAGCGAAATCTCGGACAAAGAATTAGAAGAGATCGAAAAACTGATTCAAAAGCGAAGACTGGAGAAAAAACGTGGATAAAGCATCCTTTTTCATCCTGAATATTTTCCTGAACAGTTATCTTGCATTTTTTACCGTTGTATTCTTGGTTGAAAGTGTGATTTATCTGTTCAGAATTCGGCAAGGACGAGCTGCAGCCATTTTAAGAATGATTCCGATCATTAAACTCCCCTTTGATTTGTGTTTGTATGACTTCTCCAGATGGTCTTATTCTCAAGGAATTAATCCGCTGCATTGCGAAGAAGGGACAAGAATGTTTTCTGTCATGATTGGCTGGCTAAGTGAGGTAACTGACTGGCTTTTTTTGCCCATTAACTCAAAGGTCGGGTTTACTATTCACGATGGGTTGACCTTCACGCTTGCAGATCTTGTCGGCTATTCGATCAATCACATGATTTTGAAAATTTTTGCATTGCTCCTGATCTCCTTTACTCTAGGTTTTGTGATCCGGAAATTAGCTCTGTATTATCGCTCCTTGCTATTTGTTAAATCTTTAAACAAAAATTCTCAACCTTTAGGTAAAAAATTACAGAACCCCTTTCTCTCTTCGTGTATGAAAAAGTTTAGAGTTAAGGTTCTCACATCTCCTACCCTCAAAGGATCTCCCTTTGTTTGCGGCTTGACCTCTCCTGTTGTCTATATCCCCGAACATCTTTCAAAAAAACTATCGGGAAAGGAATATGAAGCCGTTTTAGCACATGAAATAGAGCATGTTCGATATAAGGACAATGCGTTACGCCTTACCCTGGATTTCATAGGAACTTTTTTTTGGTGGATACCCACAAAATGGCTTTGTAAGCGCATTGAAGAAGGACAGGAAGTGGAGTGCGATCTTAAATGCAAAAAATATGGAGTAGATTCAAACGACTTGGCCTCAGCCATTATCAAGTCTGCGAAACATTCAATAAATACCCCTAATCTTACTTTCTCGCATCAGCTTGCCAAACAGGCAATTCTCAAACGAATAAACTTGTGCTTACATCCTCCGGTTATCCGATGCAAAAAAATCCATTTTGCATTTACTTGCCTGGGGCTTGTAATCGCTTTCTTAACGATTTTTCCAGGGAGGTTTTGGATGTTCTAAGATTTTTTTAATGTGTGAATTTTTTTTAACTTTAAATACTACAAATGTAGTAAGGAGAAATACGATGAAAATACAATTAATATCTCTTGCCTTAATGGCAGCTTGTGGACCAGCTTTTGCAGCTTGCGCTGACTACCCCATCAATTCGATGAGATGGCAAGCCCCTTCTCAAAATCTAAAAGTTATCAATGTCTGTAGCTTAACCGACAATGATTTGAATGAAATCATGCTGGGGAATCATCCGGAAATTGCCGTTGAATTTTCAGCTGAAACCCACCTACCCTTTAACTTCTTTCTAAAAGGCAATTTAGTCAATTTAGTAGAGAGTGAGGAAACCTTGCAAGCGGTGGAATTCATGCAAACCCTCTATGCAAGATGTGTGGGTCAGGAATTACTCCTCAGCACTAATCTGAAAGATTGGAAGCCCTTTTTAGAATTCATAACAGGTAACATTTCAGTTTCATTAAGCATACAAGAGGGAAAACCGTCCCTCGTCGTAGGCGCAGAAACAAATGAACGCTCTTAACTGAAACCTTACTGTAAGAGATCAGAAAAGGCTTGACAAGGGGTAGCCAGGGCTCAAAAACCTTTGCCTATAAGGATGAGGCAGGGCGAGGACGCCCTGGCTACCTCATCCTATCACCCATAAGTAAGCAAAAACCTTTTGAGCGTTATCTATAATAAATTAAACACAAAGGCACGAAGTCACAAAGAAACAAAGAAATTTTGCCTTCAGACCCTTTCCTCTTAGTGTCTTGGTGACTTTGTGCCTTTGTGTTTAACTAAAGTCTATACTTATGGGTAAACGGAAAAAGCGGTAGAAAGAAACTTCATGTTTGATCTGCCGGATTAGTGATCACACGGCATTGCCGCTTGCTTCGTAAATAGAGGAAAATCCATTGCATCATGACCAACAGCCTATTGGAAAAGCTGATCAGATAAAAGATATGAACAAAACACCAAATGAACCATGCGGTAATTCCGGAAAATTGCAGCTTGTGGAACATGGCCACTGCCTTTCCACGCCCAATTGTGGCAATCATCCCTTTATCAAAATAGACAAAAGGTTTATGAGCCTTTGCCGCAATATCTCTTTTTATTACCGCAGCTGCATAGCGACCCTGTTGAATGGCAACAGGAGCAATACCAGGAAGAGACTGCCCTTGCTTGTCTAAAAAACAAGCTGCATCGCCAATAACAAAGACATTTTTATGGTCCGGGATAGTCAAATCGGCATTTACCCTGGCCCGTCCCTGCCTATCGAGCGGAGTATTGAGAGAGGTAAGTAAGCAGGAGGCCTGATTGCCGGCCGCCCAAATAACCGTAGAGGCATACAGAAAATCCCCTTCTATTTGGACACCTTCCTCTGTGATATTGGTAACCTTCGAATGTAAAACCACATCGACGCGTAAATCCTTTAAATATTGATGAGCTTTTTCTGCCAGCTTACGAGGATACCCTGGCAGCAACTGATCTGCCCCTTCAATTAAATAAATTTTTGAATTCGCAGGATTGAGGCGACGAAAGTTTTTATACAAAGTGTTATGAGCAAATTCGGCGATAGAACCGGCCATTTCGACACCGGTAGGCCCCCCGCCGACAATGACAAAGCGCAAATACCAGTTCATTAATTCAAGATCATCACACTTTTCCGCTTTTTCAAAGCTAAGCAACATTTTCTCCCGAATCCCAATGGCATCGGAAATGGTTTTAAGCCCCGGGGCATTTGGTTTCCACTCATCGTGGCCAAAATAGGATTGTTTAGCACCGCAAGCCACGATCAGGTAATCATAGGGATAAGTTTTTCCACCGCTTAACTGGACTGTTTTTTCTGCAGTATTTATATGCTCTACTTCCCCCATAATGACTTCAGCATTGGTTTGATCACGCAAAATTTCCCGGATAGGAAAGGCTATATTGCCAATCGACAGGGCTGCCGTTGCCACCTGATAGAGGAGAGGCTGAAAAACATGATGGTTTACACGGTCTATTAAAAGAATATCGACTGGGGCATGTTTCAGGGCTCTTGCGGCATTGATCCCCCCAAACCCCCCTCCTATAATGATCACTTTGACCATAAAGCACCTCTTTCTCACCTTTATAGAGCGAAAGAGATTATTGCGGCAAGTTCGAAGACGCTTCAATCAAGACACTGACGCGCCTGACTGTCTGAAAGCCAAATCTGCTGTTCGATAAGGGTTTTATACTGCAAGGTTGCAATACTTTCGTCAATGGGATCGAGTTCTTTCGGAATGTAAAGATATCCGATGAAGGGGATGCCGCGTGCTTCAAGCGCCTTTTCCACGCCATCGAGATTCTTCTTTCCATCATCGATAAGAATAGCCAGGTCCGGATTTTGTCCAAGCCAATCTAAATATAAAGAGAGGATAATCCCTTTGTTGTCTTTGTCCTTTTTATAAAAATCGCCGCAATAGAGGATCCCCTTTTCAAAAGATGCCGGAACAAATCCCTCTTCAACAGGAAACACAATTTCTTTTTCTGCTTTGAAGCTTATTCCTAAAGATTCCAGTTGATGAGAACGCCAGTCAGGGACAGATTTCACAATGCCTGCCTGGTCCATTGCAAAGGCAGTAAATCCAATGGCAGGAATTGCATTTTCATTTAACCGATCGATCAGCTCCGGGCCGGATGGGTCCATGAGTTGAAATTTCGCATTCATCCAGGCAATCGTGTCCTCTTCTGGAGTCCATGCTCTTTCCCCTTCGGGCTTCCATCCCTGCCGCCAATTTTGCATCAAAGCATCTTTTGGATAGATCAACACATCGTCAATGTCAAACATCACAAGTGTTTTTGGTGATAATTCCTGCATGGAGATCTCATCGAACGAAGAGATTGTCCGAATCTCAGAAAAAATAAAGGTGGTTGTAAATAAGGTGCAGAGCAACATCAAGAACATACCACGGATTTTCCAGCCCATAAAAAAATTTTTTCCTTAACTTTGAATTATTGTTATAAAGTTTAATCAAATGCCACTAAGTATACATAAACTTTTCATTTTAATCAAGTTAAGTTAATAAGAAAATTATGTTTGATCGGATGACCGGACATTAAAAGCAATTTTTGAATCACGTTCGGTATAAGTAGTCTCTGTAAACATAGGGGGTAGCGGCTCTCATCTGCTTTGTCCGTTTCCCATACTTAAGTGTTTTGTCTGGTTACTTTGTTTGATAAAAGGAAAGGTCGATAAGGTAGCCAGCCCCTCGGCTCCCTACAAAAAAAGCTTTACTCAAAGAGTCCCTTTTCTATACTATTTAGTTTTTAATAAATCGCGGCTGCGGGACATCATTGGTCACGAAGATTTGCACAGCTGCTGAACTGATTATTTACACATAATAGCTTATGAAGACGTTTCTATTACTTTTCACTCTCTTACATATTTGCTTCCAAACTATCGCAGCTCAAAACAGCCATTCACTAAGCGATGTTTTAGCTCTCACAGTATTAAATAACCCGGAACTCGACGCCTTCAATTATGACTTAAGAGCTGCAGATGCCGGCCTTCTGCAGGCAGGCATTCTCCCTAATCCCGAACTATCTGTAGAGCTGGAGAATATCGATTCCCCAAGATACATACAGACCACTTTTTTGCTCAGCCAGCTGATCGAACTTGGTGGAAAGCGTAAAGCGCGCGAACAACTGGCCAAATGTGAACGAAGTAAGATTGCTTTGGACTATGAGGTAAGGAAACGAGAACTTTTTGTCGATACGACCTCGTTATTTATCGATGTATTGTTAAACCAGCAAAAACTTGAGTTCCTGGAAGAAAATCTGCAGGTTTTACAAAACTTTTCTTCCATCGTCGAAAAACGAATACAGGCAGGAAAAGCCTCCACCATTGAAGAATCGAATTTTATTGTTTTACTGAACACAGCAAGGATTGATCTTAAATCTGCTCAAAATCAGTTACGAATTGCAAAAAACAAACTGGCCGCTCAATGGGGAGAAACAGATGATGATGCTTTTGCCGTTACCGGAAAACTCGATTGGTCTCCGCAAATCGTTTCCTTAGAACAAATGAGTCCATTCATCCAGGAGCATCCTGAAATGGTCCGTTCTTATTTTGAAAGCGATGTAAGGGCAGCCAGACTGGGATTGGAAAAAAGCGAAAGCTATCCCGACCTTATAGTAAACGGCGGACCCCGATACCTCAAGGAAGCCAATAAATGGACAGGGATCGTCGGGGTTTCCATCCCTTTGCCGCTCAACGATCGCAACCAGGGGGGTGTTTGGGGGGCAAGAGAAAATGCAGATAAAATAGAAAGGGAAAGACAAACTTTATGGATCAGTCTTTTGACAGAACTTAAATCAACATATTGGACTGCTCAAACGATTTTTTCCGAACTGGAACTATTAAAAAACTTTATCATTCCGGCAGCTCAAAAAGCTTATGATTGCAGCTACAAAGGATATGAACTGTCAAGATACAATTATCTGGAACACCTTGAATCAGAAAGAGCCTACAGGACATCGAAAATCCGGTATTTAGAGACTTTAGCTGAGTACCATAAGGCTTTAGCAATCATTCAAGGATTAACCGGGTCAAAAACAATATGCGGCGGTGATGATGACATATAAACCCTGGCTCGTAAATCTGATCGTTTTTTTTATTATTGCCATAGCGGTGACGATTGGGTTCCTTTATTTCAAACCAGCTTTATTGGACCTGTCCGAGGTTCATAACCATGAAGGGCTTCACGATCATTCCGGACATGAACACGGTCAAAGCCATTCTGAAGATGAAGAAGATGATTTCGAAAAAGGCCCTCATGGCGGCAGGCTTTTGGAAAACGGGGGTTTTCAGGTGGAAGTCACCATTTATGAACCGGAAGGGCTTTTGCCAAAATTCCGAATTTACTTTTATCATGATGGAACACCCGTAAACCCTGCAGACGTGAACTACCAAATGGAATTAACCCGCATCAACCGAACCGAAAATATTCCATTCAAACAACGGGACAATTTTTTGGAAAGCACTGTAGAGGCTTCTGAACCCCATTCATTTAAAGTTAAGGTCCGCACTGTATACAAAAACAAACCCTATGATTGGGAATACGAGTCCTACGAAGGCCGTGTGGAGCTGGATCAGGAATCGATAGAGGCTAACAAAGTCGCCATTGAAAGTGCCGGCCCTATGAATTTAAATATCACGCTCATGGCAATGGGACGAATTATACCTGATGAAGAGCTGACGGTTTATATCAATCCAAGATTTCCAGGCGTTGTCAAAGCCGTAAACAAAAAGCTTGGCGATCTTGTGCAAAAAGGCGATGTGTTAGCCGTCATTGAAAGCAATGAAAGCCTCAAGGATTATGAAATAAAAGCAGAAATTGATGGGACGATCATTAAAAAAAATATCAACTTAGGGATGTATTTGACAGGACAAGAACATATTTTTGTGATTTCAGATCTTAAATCTGTTTGGGGAGATTTCCATATCTACAGCCAAGATTTGTCCCGCGTCGACGTTGGAGATAAGGTCAAAGTTTTTTGCCTGGACTGCAGCGCAAGTCAGGAATCCACAATATCCTATATCTCCCCTCACGGTAATGAAAGTACGCAGAGTGTGATCGCAAGGGCAGTATTGGACAACCGGGACAATATCTGGAAGCCCGGATTATTTATTTCAGGGGAAATCACCGTAGAAAATGTTCCAGTCAAAGTAGCCGTCAAAGATGGAGCTTTACAGGTAGTCAACAACCACGACGTTGTGTTCCTCGTTATTGATCATCTTTTTGAAGCAGCTCCCGTTCAATTAGGAAGAAGAAACAAAGAATGGGTAGAAATTACATCCGGATTGAATCCGGGCGAGCGTTATGTGTCTGAAAATAGCTTTATTATTAAAGCTGATTTGGAAAAATCAGGCGCTGCACACGAACATTAAATCGAAGACTAATCATGCTTGACAGAATAATCACATACTCAATCCAACACTGTTGGATCACATTTTTAGGGATACTGGTATTGATCGGCTTTGGGATTTACGATTATCAACGTCTTCCCATCGACGCCGTCCCCGACATTACCAATGTTCAGGTCCAGATCAATTCAGAAGCCCCCGGATACTCACCGCTCGAAGTCGAGCAGCGCATCACCTTTCCCGTGGAAACGATCATGTCCGGCCTGCCCCATTTGGATTATACAAGATCACTGTCGAAGTATGGCCTTTCACAAGTCACGGTTGTCTTTAAAGATGGCACCGATCTTTATTTTGCGAGGCAGATGATCAATGAAAAGTTGCAGGAAATTAAAGACAAGCTCCCGGATCATATTACCCCTATTATGGGACCCATTGCCACGGGACTTAGCGAAATTTTTATGTATGTTGTCAAAGAAGACAAGCCAAATGGCGATGAAGGGAAATATACATCGACAGATCTGCGGACGATTCAGGACTGGATCATCAAACCGCAATTGCGCAATACGGCCGGTGTTGTCGATGTAAACTCTATCGGCGGTTATAAAAAGCAATTTCATGTCACACCTTATCCCGATAAGCTGATTGCTTATGGTCTTAACCTGAACGATATAGTTAACGCACTATTGGAGAACAATTCCAATATAGGAGCCGGCTATATCGAACGAAATGGTCAGCAATATCTCATCAGATCGCCAGGGATAGTAAAAAATATCGATGATATTCGCAAAATCGTCGTGAAGACTGTAGATGGGATACCCATACACATTGACAATGTTGCCGATGTGATTTTAGGGGAAGAGCTTAGAACCGGTGCAGCTACATCAAATGGAGAGGAGGTTGTTTTAGGGACCGTTTTCATGCTGGTTGGCGAAAATAGCCGTACTGTTTCCCATGATGTAGGCGAGAAGATCAAAACGATCAATAAAACCCTGCCGCAAGGGGTAGTTGCCACACCGGTTTATGATCGGATGGACCTGGTGGATTCTACAATTGAAACTGTCAAAAATAACCTTGTCGAAGGGGCCTTGCTCGTCATTGTCGTGTTATTTGTTCTTCTTGGCAACTTTAGAGCCGCGCTCATCACAAGCTTAGTCATTCCTTTAACCATGCTGTTTACCATCTCTGGAATGGTGTATTATAAAATCAGCGGAAACTTGATGAGCCTGGGAGCTCTTGATTTTGGCATTATTGTCGATGGAGCTGTGATCATTGTGGAAAATGCCTTGCGAAGACTGGCCGAAGAACAACACAAACTAAAGAGATATCTTGGCAAACAAGAGCGCATTGCAGTTGTTACAGACGCCACAAAGGAAGTGATCAGACCAAGCATATTCGGCGTCCTTATTATCATGGTTGTCTATTTACCCATTTTGGCCCTGTCAGGGGTTGAGGGAAAAATGTTTCACCCTATGGCATACACAGTACTTTTGGCATTGACCTTTGCCCTTTTGCTCTCCCTAACATTTATTCCCGCAGCTATTGCCACATTTTTAGGTAATAAAGTTTCTGAAAGGGAAAGTTTTCTCATCCGTATTGCAAAAAAAATTTATGCACCATTATTGAGAGGTGCACTTTTCTTTCGCTACCTGATTGTCCTTACCGCCACAATACTTGTTGCCTTTTGTTTAGTGCTGGCAAGCCGCATGGGAGCAGAATTCCTTCCAAGCCTCGACGAAGGCGATCTGGCTATCCATGCTCTTAGAATACCTGGAACCAGTTTAAATCAGGCAATCCGCATGCAAGATATCGTCGAAAAGAAGCTGAAAGAATTTCCCGAAGTCAAAGAAACATTTTCAAAGATCGGCACAGCGGAAATTGCCAATGATCCGATGCCTCCAAGTGTAACAGACGGCTTTGCCATGCTTAAACCAAGATCAGAATGGCCAGATCCCCATTTGCCGAGAATTGAGCTGATCAACCGTATTGAGGCAGCCTTGCAAGCCCTTCCCGGTAATAATTATGAATTTACCCAGCCTATTCAAATGCGCTTTAATGAGCTGATTTCAGGAGTCATGAGCGATGTCGCGGTAAAAATTTTTGGCGACGATATGCAGGTGCTGGAAGAATCCGGGGAGAAAATTGAAAAGGTGCTGAAAGAAATTCCAGGCGCCTCCGATGTCAAGGTCGAACAATCAACCGGCCTTCCTGTCCTGACAATCGATATCAACCGCCCCTTATTGGCACGATATGGATTAAATATTGAAGAAGTGCAAGAGATTATTGCCATTGCCATGGGAGGAAAAGAGGCTGGAGAAGTATTCGAAGGAGATAAACGATTTGAAATTATTGTCAGACTGCCGGAAAAATTACGGTCCGACATCGACAGTTTAAAAAGGATCCCGATCCCTTTACATACCGGTGAGCATCATGCCAACAATCAAAACCCTGCTATTCTCTTAAAAGATATCGCTGAATTCTCTATCCAGGAAGGGCCAAATCAGGTAAGCCGGGAAAACGGCAAACGCGTTCTTAATGTGACAGCTAATGTCAGAGGGAGAGACCTTAACGGCTTTGTCGATGAGGCACAAAAAAAGATCGCAAATGAAGTTTCGCTTCCTGCCGGATATTGGCTGCGATGGGGCGGGCAGTTTGAACAGTTTATTTCTGCATCGCAAAAGCTTGCCATTGTCGTGCCTATCGCTCTTGGCCTCATTTTTATTCTGCTCATTGCCACCTTTGGTTCCATTAAAGATGCACTGATCATTTTTACAGGAGTCCCGTTAGCATTGACAGGAGGCATTATCTTTTTGTGGATGCGAAATATTCCCCTGTCGATTTCCGCAGGGGTAGGCTTCATTGCCCTTTCTGGAGTTGCGGTATTAAACGGCATTGTCATGGTCTCGTTTATCAAAAGATTATACCAGGAAAAAAACTACACACTGGAAGAGGCAATCATCGAAGGTTCTGTCATCCGTTTGCGACCAATTTTGATGACAGCCCTGGTAGCTTCCTTTGGATTCATCCCCATGGCCATAGCCACCGGCCGTGGAGCTGAAGTGCAACAGCCTCTTGCCACAGTAGTCATTGGAGGCATTATCTCGTCGACCATTCTGACCTTGTTCGTTCTTCCCGCCTTATATCGAATATTTAATGCAGATTATGGAACAGAAAAAACATCATGCCGGAAAAAGACAATTTTGCCTCCTCAATGCGCTGAAGGAACTGCATGAACAAACTTCAGAAGGTAAAGGATATTCAGAAAATCCTTTCTTCTCTATACCCTTCCCCGTCCATCCCCCTGCAACACAAGGACCCATATACCTTGCTGATTGCTGTCCTGCTTTCAGCCCAATGCACAGATGAACGTGTCAATATAGTCACGCCAAAGCTATTTTTAAAAGCCGATACGCCGGAAAAAATGACAAAGCTTTCCGTTTCAGAAATTGAGGATATCATCCGTCCCTGCGGCCTTGCCGGGAAAAAAGCAAAAGCGATCTGGTCTCTTTCCAAAATCTTAAACGATAAGCATAAAGGTTTAGTCCCCCAATCATTTGAAATGCTGGAAGCTCTGCCGGGAGTCGGGCACAAAACGGCCTCCGTCGTTATGTCACAGGCTTTTAATCAACCGGCTTTTCCCGTAGATACCCATATCCACCGTTGCGCCAAACGGTGGGGACTATCGAGCGGGAAAGATGTGAAAACAACCGAACATGACTTAAAAAAGCTCTTTCCCAAAAACAGCTGGAATCTCATCCATTTACAGATCATCTATTTTGCAAGAGAATACTGCAAGGCTCGCGGGCACTCGACCATTCACTGCCCCATCTGTTCTTTACTTAGCTGATATTATTGTTTCTTATGTTTTTTATTATTCTTGACATCTATGAACTGATGGAAGAAAATGTTAACTCCACCGGGAAGAGTGGCAGAGTGGCCGAATGCGTCTGTCTCGAAAACAGATTCACCAGCAATGGTGACGTGAGTTCGAATCTCACCTCTTCCATCGCCCTGGTCTCTCCTTCAAAAATAGTATTTTTTATCCAGGATGTTTATGTCAGATAAGGCTATTACAAAAGAAAGCTACCAAGCAACTGCAGAAGAATTTACGCATAATGTTGCGGATTTAGCGCCAATGGAATCCATTCAGAAGTTTGTCAACTTTTTTCCTCCCAAGGCTAAAATTATAGATATTGGTTGTGGATCTGGCAGGGATGCAAAAATTTTTACTGAAAAGGGTTTATGTGTATTAGGAATAGACTTTTCCCAAAATTTGATAAATATTGCGAAAAGTAATGCCCCTTTGGCCGAATTCCAAATAATGGACATCGAAGAAATATCATTTCCTCCAGCATCTTTTGACGGAGCTTGGGCTGGCTGCACACTTTCTCATATTCCTAAAAAAATATTACCTTCAGTTTTACAAAATATTCATTCCATATTGAAAGCAGGTGGATATTTTTATCTCACTGTCAAAAACGGCATGGGTGAGGGATTAAAAGAAGATTTACGTTATGGCAATTTCGAAAAATTTTGGTCATTTTTTGAAGAGGATGAAATTGCGAATTACATTCAATCAGCAGACTTTAAAATAATCGATTGCTGCACCGTGCAGAAAAAATTTAAGTACCAAACACATCCATGTGTGCGAATATTTTGTCAAAAAGAATAAAATTTACGGAGGATGCAATGATTGACAGAGATAAGGCTTGGAAATTTGCTCACGAATGGTTAGAAGCTTGGAATAAACATGATATAGAACTTATTATGAAACACTATACAGAATCAATTGAGTTCTGTTCCCCAATTGTTCAAAAAGTTCTTGGAGATCCAAAAGGGGTAGTTTATGGGATTGAAAATCTAAGAGACTACTTTACGCGTCAATTACAGAAGTTTCCCACTTTAAAATTCCAATTACTTGATGTGTTTGCTTCGCCACAAAGTGTCGTTTTATATTACAAAATCAATCGCGGTCTTATGGCATCGGAAGTAATGATCTTGAATCCTGAAATGAAAGCTATTAAAGTATATGCAAACTATGACAAAAATGATGTTGGTTAAATTTACTATACTGAAGGTGGTTCAAAAATTGGGATTTTGACAAGGAGACTGCTCAAAATTTTTCGTCTGGAACGAGTGACCATTGCCAATGGCCAAGGCACGAGTGAAGACAAAAATTTTGATGCAAAGCCGACGCCGTCAAAAACCAATTTTTGAATCACGTTCGGTATAATATTTCTTACACAAAAGAATCTTCAAAATAGTCCATGTTGACAAAAACTCATAAAAAGCCTTATCATGCAATTATAATGTCTAAAAGGAACATTCTTAATACATGGAAAGGTTTTCAAACTATCTAAAAGAGATTCGTAGCAAAGGTAAACGCTCTTTTACGCTCGATCAAGCTATGAAGGATCTGGGGCTTAAGAGAGATAATATTTTAACGTCAGTCTATCGTGCAAAAAAACGTGGCGAAATCATAAGTCCTGCAAGTGGACTTTATGTCATCATTCCGCCAGAGCATCAAGCCTATGGCTGCATTCCTGCCGAAGAACTCGTTCCAATTCTAATGAATTATATAAAGGCCGATTATTACGTTGCCCTACTATCGGCTGCAGCTTACTATGGTGCGGCTCATCAAAAATCTGCATCCTTTCAAATTATTTCGAATAAACGTTTCATAAAACCTTTAAACCTTGGTCGGATTCATATCGAATGCATCTACAAAAAATCAATAACAGGTCTTCCAACCAGAAATATGACTGTAAATACAGGCTATTTGAAAGTTTCCACTCCTGAAGTCACTGCGATGGACTTGCTACGTTATTCTGCCAAAAGTGGTGGACTCAATCATATTGCTACAGTCTTATCAGAACTCATTGAGTCTATTGACCCGGACAAATTGCTTACGCTAGCCCAATCCTCAGATGAAAAGGCATGGATTCAAAGGCTTGGATACATTTTAGAAAAAATAGAGCCGATGGATGATGCTATCGCAAAAACAACAATAGACAGACTAAGTGACTATTTAGCAACGCAAAGACGACGCTATATTCCCCTCGCTAATGAGCAAGATTTCGAAGGCTTTAAACGCAGCAAGAAATGGAATATCATTGAAAACACAACTATCGAGAGTGACTTATGATCCCACAAAGTTATATTGAAAGCTGGCGCACACAAGTTCCATGGCAAACATTAGCGATGGTTGAACAAGATATGGTAATCAGCCGTGCTTTAATCGACCTCTACAATCAACCACAAGTTCAAAATAGTCTCATCTTTAGAGGTGGAACTGCGCTAAATAAACTAATTTTTGATCCACCGGCACGCTACAGCGAAGATATAGACTTCATACAGAGAAGACCCGAGCCCATCGGAGAGACCCTGAACGCCATAAGAATTGCATTAGATCCTTGGTTAGGAAATCCTAAACGAAGCTATCAGAACGTAGTGCAAAACTTGTTTATCAATACGCAGGAATCAACAACTTACCTGCAAAATTGAAGGTAGAAATTAATACGACCGAGCATTTTCAGGTATTATCCCCGATCCTAATCCCGTATTCCATGAATTCAGAGTGGTTTAAAGGTTATTGCACCATTGCAACATATGAGCTTGAAGAATTGCTAGCTACCAAACTTAGAGCGCTTTATCAAAGAAGAAAGGGCAGAGATTTATTCGATCTATGGTTTGTGTTTTCAAAAAGAATTGCAGATATCGACAGGGTTATACAAATATTTCACAAGTACTGCAAGAATGATGGCATCGCAATTACTAAAGACGTCTTTCATAGTAATATGATCCAAAAACGCTTAAATACTGACTTTCAGGTCGACATGAGTGTTTTGCTGCCACATCAAACACATTGGGATTTCGATGAAGCTTTTGAGTTTGTACTAAAACATGTTGTCAGTCGAATCGACAATGAATAAAGCAACCATGAAAGGAAGGAAAATGAAATTACTACTTTGCTTTTTTCTTATAGCTTTGGTCGGATGCAGTAATGACAGCAGAGATCCATCCTCAACTAAAAAAGATTTCATTGAAACCCTTTTTAATTCGGAAGTTGATGATAGCCCTTTCTCAATGAGCTATTCATTAAGAACTGTGCTATTTTCAAAAAAAATCATCAGTCTTTTTGGACACACAGACGTTTATACTCACATGCCACATAGTTGGGGACATTACGAAGGAAAAACCTACTGCAAAATCAATGGTAAATTTAAAGAAGTTTTTCTAAACGACCTTTTTACAACTCCTGAGCAGAAGGAATTCTTGAGAAATTATTGTGAAAACGACTTAAAACAACACTCTTATTGGTATTTCGGAGGCGATGAACCGATTTTTACTCATCTCGATGCAGATGCCATTCATACCTTTGTCGTAGATGATAAATCTCTAATTATTGTTTTTTCACCCTACGCTGTTGGCAATTATGTTGATGGTCCACATTTCATAGAGATTCCGTACGAAGATCTTAAAAAGCATTGGAATCCAAAAAATCCAATCGCCTCATTACTTCCTCTTACCGATTTTACATCGTCTTGGGATCTAGAAAACTTTTACAAGAAATTGCTCGAACAGCCTGTGGAACCCACAAGATAAAATTGACAATACTTGATAATTGCAAATTATGCACAAATTCGGCACACTAATGGGCAACTTTGCGTAATTGTGGGCAGTGTAGAGATTAAGCATTGTCCCTCTACTTTTGCAGTGAAGCTGGTTGTTTAGTGTTGGGGATGCTTGCAGGGCATCGGACTCGAAAACAGATTCACGAGTGATCGTGACGTAAGTTCGAATCTCGCCTCTTCCATTGCCCTGGGCTTTCCTTCAAAAATAGAGACAAATCAAACTTTTCTTGCAAAAGGCTTGGCTATTAAAGAAAAACCGCAACCAGAACAATACATAACGTTCGACTAGTTATGAGTCACGATCACGTTGAAATTTTTACAGATGGGGGCTGCTGGGGCAATCCAGGCCCCGGTGGATGGGGTGCATTATTGCGCTACCAGCAACGGGAGAAAACCCTTTGTGGAAGCGAAGCCTATACGACCAATAATCGCATGGAAATGATCGCAGCCATAGAAGCTCTGAAAGCACTTAAGACGACGTGCAAAGTGCGATTGAGTACCGATTCATCCTATCTTAAAGACGGGATCTGCGGATGGATTACAGGTTGGAAGAAAAACGGTTGGAGAACGAAGGAAAAAACTTTAGTAAAAAATATCGATCTCTGGATTGAATTAGACCGCCTGATCGCTAAGCATCAAGTAGAATGGTCCTGGGTTAAAGGGCATGCAGGTCATAGAGAAAATGAAATCGCTGACCAATTAGCCCAGTCAGCGATAAAGAAATATCTTATAGACCTGGGAATAAAGCATCTATCCGAACCAGACATGTTCAGAAAGCACTAACTTACTCAAAAATTTGGTCCTATTTATACTTACCCCCCCCTACTTTCAGATACGATAGTTTTGAAATTGTCATGAAGAATACGTGCTAATTCGCGTCGGTTCTTCAAGGATTGCTAATATCTCTGTAGCACAATAAATCTTGTCACGTTTTTTATTATTAATCTGTTTAATAATTTTTGCTTCTTCAAGCTTATGAACACCCCTTTGAGCTGTACTATAAGCAATTTTTAGTTCTTCTGTTATTCTTTTTGCAGTAAGATAGGGGTTTACTGCAAAATACTGTACAATTAGCACAGGAACATTAGAAGAACTGCTGGCAACCTTCATTTTCCATTTATTCAATAAATCATTGATTCTCTCTGCACGAGACAACACATCTTCAGTTTGTAGTGCGATACCATTCAAAAAATAAATCAACCATTCATTCCAGGTACCTTTTGCACTTACGCTATAAAGCTGCTTATAATACTCATCGCGTGTAGCCTCAAAAAAGGCGCTTAAATACAAGATTGGAGTTGGTAACATTTTTTGCTCGATCAACAATAATATAATTAGCAGGCGACCAATGCGTCCGTTTCCATTTCACGAGTGATAAATGGTCTTATTAAAAGATGAGGATTTGGCAATTTCCCTCCCTCCCTAGCGAGTTTTCCTAATAAAAAATCAGCTCGTGATAAAGCATTTACTAATAGAGTATTCCAGTTAATCTTAGGTGGCAAGGGATTGGGCACAAAGGCCATATATCCGCTTGGAGATTTTATCATTTGTCCAGCAGGTGATTTTATCATGTCCATCTTTTCCTCAAGGTATAGCAATACACTATCGCTTATTATCGAATTTGTCAATATTCGATAATAATAAAGATTCTTATCACCACTTCTGCGAATAAGGCCATTTGTTATTATCGAATTTGTCAATATTCGATAATAACACCACTTCTTATCATCAACGCTGAGCATAAACCGCTCGCCTTTGTTTGCCCTAATCCATCTATTCCGAACGTGATTCAAAAATTGGTTTTTGAATCACGTTCGGTATGGGTTCCCCTGATATGGAGTTTTTATTGATCAGTAAACTTTCTTGTGTTATACCACGATCGGTCTCAAACTTGGAATTTTGACTGGCTGCGACTTCGCCCAATCGATCCTCCTCGTCACCCTTCCCTCCATGGGAAGGGCTTCCTCGTTCGGAACGCAAAGCTTCGATTGTGCTTTGTCTCGCAGAGTCACAATTCCAAGTTTGAGGCCGATCGTGGTATATCTCTTCTAAAAACTAATTGTAAGAGCTAATACAAGGAGATAAATATGACTTTAGCGTTAGACTCAGCCAGAGCAGGTTTTGAAGCACTTTCTTAAGACGTTATGGAGTTTTATAAGAATAAGGATTTGGAACAGAAGGATAGTAAATTAAGTGTTGAGGAATTATCTCGTGAATATGATTTAAACAAAAATTTTAAAGACAGTAAAGAGTGTGTAACTAAAGTAGAAGTTACTTTCAAACGCGTATCCTCTTTGCGTGCAGGAAATAAAAAGCCTAAAATTTTTGTGGCAATACACTTAACAGAAAAAGATTTGGCCGAATTGAACGGGGCCTTTGAAGGTAAAATTTTGGAAACTATTCTAAGACCAATCCCTCAAAGTGAGGAACTTAATTGGTGGGTTGATAAAATTACAGTCAATGGATGGCAATTAATTCACTATAATAGTAATGAAATTGTGTACTGGTAAAACAAGATATATACCGAACGTGATTCAAAAATTGCTTTTTTGCGTCACCAGCGGACGAATTTGAAATATGCAATAACGACCTGGGCGGGCCCTGGCTGCCTTCTTCGCCTCAATTTTTGAGCAGATGCAAAAAATTTATCACTGAAGACAACTATTGGTTATAGGGATAGAGTTGCCTATGATCCCAATAAGCTTACTATCGCTATAAAAAGGCATTTTAGTACTTAAATAGTTTCCTATTCCCTCTTTCGTTTCCACCTTTTCTATTAATGTAATCTGTTTTTGTTGTTTCAACACCTGATTGTCAGTAAACTGTAACCGGGAATAGCTCGATGGCCATAACTCCCGGTCAGTTTTTCCAATGATCTCTCTTCTGCTTCCAAAACCTGAGGCCTGGATAAATTGATGATTGCAGGCCAAATAGATTCCATTTTGATCCTTTATATAGGCATGAGACGGCATTTGCGATAGCGTCAGATCAAAGGCATCATTCACCCCTCCATACTGATGCAGTGGTTCCCCTTGAGAACAATTAAAGAAATATCGACATAGTTCGTAATCGCTGCATGCACGCAAATTCTTCAGCTGGGGATCTTCGGGATGTATCTTAGCATAGTGATGATAGATCAACATTTGTGCCCATGGATCGAGTTGATACACAGTTGACTTTCCATTGCCCCTTGTCAGAGTTTCCTGATATTTAAGGGCCATCAATGAAGCTAAAAGCAACCCGGCTCTGGTTGGCCATATTTTTTCAGGAGTTACCGAATGGATGGTATTTTGAAAGTTGATGGGAAATCCGCCTCTAAGCAGACTGATCGCAGATCCATAATAGTTGCGATAAACGACTGTCTGTAAAACATCGGGTGTACAATACCTTTGCCTAATTTGTTCCTGACACTTATGGAGAAGATAGTTGAACTCTAAATCCTTAGAGCTTGCACTGAGAAGCCACTTGGGGTTGAGACTATAGTGTAAAGCATCAAATACAGCCTGGTTTGCTGTTACATCAGTTCCTGTACATCCGATGATGACATCAACTCCGGATACCAGGACAACTGCATTTGACAAATGAGTCACTGCAGAATTCCCGGGAACACTGTTTATTTTAGGATCATAAACACTGATTTGAAATTCCCTTGACCCAAGTTCGTTTGCAATCGCAAGGCCCATCACTCCATATCCTATAATCCCAATACGTGGTTTACGCCCAAGCTGTGATGCGATATCATCAAGAGAACCGTTGGATAGAATCCGAATGATTTCCTTTGCTACCCACTGGTACTCAAACCGATTTTTAATTTCGCTGCCTGCAACATTAATAATTGGAAGGGGTAGACCCTGGAAAAACGTCCGGTTTGAACCCCCTTTCGTTTGCTCTATCCCTGCGAGAAAATGCCCATCTGACCGGCACAACCGATAAATCTCATTGGGAATGTTTAACAATAAATCTGCTCCGTCATCAAGAACGATAATCGATTTAATTGAATTGTTTTTAATTATGTGCAGAGCATTTCTCCAGATCTCGTGGATATCTTTCACTATACTTTCATTATATAAACCATAACCTGTAGGTTCCTGACATCCTACATGGGTGTATGCTAATTTTTTAAAAGCCTTGATACAGATTTGACTATCTGAGTATAATTTGCTCCCTACTACGGCGTGCTGTAAACCTAATCTCTTCATGACCCGGAACATATCTACCGTTGTCCCAAGCATGTGCTGCATGCCCACTACGAGGCAGCCTTGAAAAGGATGGATATTTTTTGGAAAATACTCTAGAGAAACTTTAAGAAGCTTTCTGTATGCAGAAAAAGTATTGGTTTTGCCAGCAACCAAAACTTCATTTTCAAAGGCATTTATCATGAGAACCTGTTCAGAAGTCTATTTTTTCAGCGGTTGACGGGCAGTTCGTCCATTGACAATTTTTCATATTTTTCCAGGGAAGTAATTCATAAAAGGGGTTGATCAGGGTGAATTTGAAGTAAAAATTTTTCCGCAGGGATACACAGTATCTTATCGATTACACATGGGATTTTTCCTCGATAAACCACTATCGTCTGTGCTTCAGGATATTCTTCTTTAAATGCTTTGATGCCTCTTAAGTCCTTAGGAAATACTTTAGGTGAATTTTTTACTTCTATCCCCCAAAACCCGCGATGACCATAAACTACGAAATCAACTTCTTGTCCAGATTGCGTTCTCCAAAAAGAAAGGAAATGCCTATCAAGTTGTATATCACACCAAGCCTTTAAATGCTGACCTATCAGTCCCTCAAGAGCTACGCCGTCTGTTTCCTGAGAGTTATCCAGGGGGCCTTGCGGTCTTAAATAACGAAAGACTCCTGTATCAAAATAATAAAATTTCGGATGGGAAGTCAGCTCTCTTTTAGCCCTCTTTGTAAACACGGGAAGGGTAAAAGAAAGAAGAAAATCACCTAGAATGGTAAGGTAACTTTCAACTGTTCGTCTTGAAATGTCACATTCTCGCGCGATGTTTGTCGCATTGATAAGGCAGCCGTGAGAGAAACTCATGACTTCTAAGAAGCGTGCGAATTCCCCCAGATTTCTTATTAACCCTTCCTCTTGAACTTCCTCTTTAAGATACATGCCTGCATAGCCCCGCAAGAGAACAAGAGGATCGGATGCGTTCCAAACCAGGGGAAGAAGTCCGAAATTCAATGCTTTTTCTAATGAGAATAAATTTGCTAATTCGGCAGCAAAAAAAGGATACATATGACATAGAGCGGCTCTACCACCGAGCAAATCTCCTCCATCCCGCTTTATTTTTCTCGCACTAGAGCCTGTCATAACAAACTGAAAGCCCCTTTTTTCTTCGAGAATTGAGTGTATTAATGGAAGAAGAGTGGGAATCCTTTGTATTTCATCGATGACTATAGTTTTTTTTTCGGGAAAAGCGAGAAGAAGGTCTCTCAAACGCTCCGGTTTAGCCAGATAATTTCGAAAATCTTCGGGTTCTAAGAGGTTTAACAAAAGGGCGTCCGGATAGTGCTCTTTTGTCCATGTAGATTTTCCAGTTCCACGTGCTCCAAATAGAAAATAACTTTGATCTTTTGGTGGCCTAAAAAATCGCTGAATGTTTTCTATCACTGAGTGTTCCCTCTGTAAAATATTTACTAGTTACATTTTACCATAAAAATCTATTTCGTCAATTAAATTAATGGAAAACGCGAGTAGTTCGTGCAAAATATTGTAATATTTGCACGAACTACTCGCGTTTTCCGAGGTCGTCTTGAACCTTAGTCGAGACGACCTGGCTACTTTGTAAAAACTTATCCCTCGCGTTAGATTCTGAACGGGTTCTTAGAAGTCTATTTCGTAAGCGATTGACTGTCGAAATTTCGTTTTTTGACAAATTTGTCAAAAGCGTTCCAAAGCTCCGGATGATATGTCGTATGATCAGCATTTTTTCCAATAATGGCTACAGTATGGCCATTTCCATTCGTGTTTTGCCATCTTTTGATAAATTCAGCGTCATCTCTATTGCCAAGAGCGCTATCGCGATAAGCAAAATAAAGAAAGCAGTTCACCGAAAGACCCTGCAATTCTTTTATATTTTCGATAGGCACCATCCCATTTTTCCTTGCGCGTTGAGCCAGCATACCCATTTCAGGACTGCCAAAAGTGTCTGCAATTTCATCAAATGATTTTAACGGAACCTCCAAAATCACACTTCCGTTTTGTATTGACTGAAGGATTTTTTGCTTTTCCGCGTGAGCAAGCCCCAAATTTTGCAAATGTTTGTCGTAACGGTTTCCATTTAGTACTGCCAGAAGGTTAATAATGGCTCCTCCCCCGGCTGAAAACCCGTATAAATGAATTTTATCCGCTTTTCCCTCTACTACACATTTTTTTAATACAAATAAGGCAGGAGCGATCTCGTCAAAAGTCCCAAAAGTTGTCTTTATGCTGTCTTTATAACGTGAACCATGATCGGGAAAGTTAAAGGCAACAATATGATAAGGGATGACGGGATTTGCTCTCATTATTCCACTAAGAGTAGAATCACTCCCCATTCCATGCATGCAAATGAATAGTTCCTCATCTACTTTAACAGCCGGCAAAATTTTTACCTGTAAATCATAATGAAAGGGATTTTGGATTGTTTTGAAAATTTGCGTAAGGGTATCGGCATTGGCAGCTTCTATATTACCTGCGAACCAGTTGAGCAACACCCCAAACAATAAGAGTATAGATGTTATGGATTTCATTTTATTTTTCTGCAGCTTCATGGGACATAATGTATTCAAATCCTGTGTAAATCTCAGGACTGTAACCTTCGTGCATGTATGATGAAGGAGAGAAACCCAAGGCACTATAAAGCGCCTTGGCTTCTTCATTTGCACGCCTGGTGATGACAACGAATCTGTTACATTCTGAAAATTGATCAAACAGGCTGCGAATTATGGAAGAGGCTATTCCCTGCCTCTGGTATGGAGGATCAATAGCTAACTGCGCCAAATAAATTTCTTCGGGATACTTCGCTGTATCGATGATTAAAAAACCTACAATTATGTCATTTGCTTTTGCCGAAAGCCATAAGCTGCTTTGAGAGCTTTTATATTTGTCATAAATTTTGTCAAAAGCACCATCCAGCCACTGGACCATTGCTTCTCTTGAGGGTTTGCCCAAAACATCCAATGGAACCTTGCTGTAGCATTTTACAAAGGCATCTAAAAAGACTTTCTTAGATTCAGGACAGCTGGGTTCATCCTCCCAAACATAGGCAATCCCATTTTTTTGAAAATCATGCTGCTCTCCATAAGAAATTTCAGCAATAAAGCTTAAAAATAGAGTCAAAGCCACAATTAATCGTATGTACATGGTTCATCCTTTAAAAAAGGATAAATATAGTGCATGTTTCTTATTTTAACAAGGACTACAGACAAAGATGGATTCAGAAAAGATTCAACACGAAGACACAAACATCGTTTTACGCATAAGTTTTTCTTGACCCATAAGGGCTGATTGCGCCTGAAAGGCGCTTAGAGATCCGTTGGACCTCAAAAACCAATATACCGGAATGTAACTTTACAATGCCAATAAAGAGCAACCGCGGAAGCGGCGACAGAAAATTGGATATTATTCATTTTCCCCTTTAACGTTTTTCGATTTACAAGCCTCTAATAATCTCCATTCAGCGCGGTTTACCTCGTCTTGAGTGGATTCAGGATTATTCTGGATTTTTTTCCAGGATTCAAACTTATCTTTTACATCTGCAAACCAATTGATGAACCTTAACCTATCCTTTTCACCGGGAAACTCAAATAAACGATCAAAATCAATTTTTCTGAATGGATTAGCCGTCAATTTAAATTTGTATTTCTCATAATTGAGCTCGATAAATTCTTTTTTAATACTTTCCGCTTGCTCCTCTACATCTTCAGATGGTAGTTCCGCCATCTTCTCGACTGGCAATTTCTCTTTTGCAGCTGGCAGTTCCTTTTTCGCAGCTGGCAGTTCCTTTTTCGCAGCTGGCAATTTCCCTTTTGCAGCTGGCAGTTTCTCTTTTGCAGCTGGCAGTTCCTTTTTCGCAGCTGGCAATTTCCCTTTTGCAGCTGGCAGTTTCTCTTTTACAGCTGGCAGTTCCTTTTTCGCAGCTGGCAGTTCCTCTTTCGCAGCTGGCAGTTCCTCTTTCGCAGCTGGCAGTTCCTTTTTCGCAGCTGGCAGTTCCTCTTTCGCAGCTGGCAGTTCCTCTTTCGCAGCTGGCAGTTCCTCTTTCGCAGCTGGCAGTTCCACTTTTCCGGCGGGCTTTATTGAAAGTGCCTTGTCTATGCACTGTTTAGCATACCGATCAAGATCAGCAGGAAATTCCTTCCCGGAATGTTCTTTTTTATATTTATCTTTGATTGATTGCACATATTTATCAACCCGATCTTTGTCCGTACCACATTTTCTTATGTTTTCTGCTATACTCTCATAAGCATTGGCTTGGTCTTCGAGATCCTTAATGACCAAAGCCCTGTCAGAAAACGAAAATAGAGTAGCAATCGCCCTATACCAGGCATTTCCGATCTTTGGATTTTCCTCATGTAATTGTTTGATTGCAATTGCCAAATTTTTAAGCAAATTAGGATTTTTAAGTTCTTCTTCTTTTGTTAGCAGTTCCATTGCCCTTCGGACGATATCATTTAATTTTACAATTCCTTTCTCTCCCTGGGTCTCTCCCTGGGGCATTTTCTTTGCATTGATCTGGAATGCACGGGACATTCCTGCGGAGGTCGCCTCCATATTTCTCACCAGATTCAACAGATCTTCACCACTAGCTCCACGTATTTTGTCGCCAAGAGGATTAGTCATAAAGCCTCCTCTAAAAAATAAATATTATTTTTTAATTTTAATACACATTTTGCAATTTATAGTTTACTATCATTATAATTAGTATTATATAAAATAATTATTTAAATATAAAATATTTTATATTTTAATATAGAGTAATGACGCTGGTGATTGCTCACTAGTGAAAAATACTCACTATTGAATACTATTTGCTTTCACATGTACATATGTCTCATCCCAGGAAAATCAAATTATGGAGTCAATATGCTCAATTATACCGATCCCGTTTATGAGATTGTAGAAAAAACTTCTGGCATCAGGCGGGTAGAGGTCGATGTAACATACTGTAAATCAGAGACAAATGAAGAAGAACGGATAAAGATTTTAGATAAAGAAGCAAAAGAAAATTCGCTTTTCTCCATGGCCTTCGTGCAAAAACTCGCTAATGATGGCGATAAACATGCCAAAGAAATCCAGGCTATCTATCATGGGTATAAGCAATATATGGAGAATGGTGATTTTACAGCCTTAAAAAACATCTGTAACCGAATACTTAAGAGCAAAAACCCCTACACTTTTCCAAAAGATGCTGCCCGCTATCTGTTAGCCCTGATGGCAAAGCAGCCGGTCGATCCCCAATTAAAAAAGGCAAAAAATCTTCTGAATAAGCTTATCCCTGGCCTTGAGAAAACATTGAGTAAAGCTCCATGGCAAAAAATAGATAAGGAACAAAAAATCACTATTCCAAAAAGGAAAGGTTGTAAACACAATGCCTTCCCCGATCTCATCAAATTTGGAAACGCTTACTATGCTGCCTACCGCGAGGCCAAGTCACATGTCGGCTATGGGGATTTAGGTGCTGTCCGCATACTAAAGGGGTATTATGAACCAAAGGCCAAAATCTGGAAGTGGAATAGCATGCAGCTTTTAAAAGATGCTGCATACGACTTGCGCGATCCGAGATTTTTTGTCGATCATGAAAATGCCTTACGAATCCTATGCGGAGGCTCTCTTATCGATGAAAACGATGAGACAATTTCCATGGCGCCCCATGTGGCTGCTTTAAAAAATAAGCGTTGGCATATGGAAAAGGCCATTGTCGATCCATCTGCTAATGGGACAAACGGGCAATGGATTTGGCGTGTGACGTGGAACTCTTTCGATAATTGCGGATATGCCTTTTCCTATAGCGAGAAAGCGTTTAGTCTTGTGAGGACTCTTGATGGCAGGACGTTTGAAAAAGTGACGGAAATTACTTTTGACAATGTAACTGAAGCCTCTGAGGCGACAATTCGGTTCAAGGCAGATGGAACGGCTGTTGCACTCATTAGAGCCCGCAGGAATGGCGTCATTGGGATTTCAAATCCCGCACATGATTACCGGATATGGAAATTTCATGTTATTCCCTTTCGGATAGGGGGACCAAACTTTGTATTTTCCCATGACGAAAAGTCGATGTGGGCAGCCACCCGCCATTTTTTTCTTCATCCTGATAACGATATAGAGGAGGCGACAATTCTAGCTTCCATGGATCAGAAAGAACTCATTCCCAGCCTTAAGTTAAGAAGCTCCTATGACAGCAGCTACCCGGGGCTTGTTCTTGAGGAAGACGGCTCTTTGACTGTTCTCTATTATTCCAGCACAGTAAAGGGCGCCAGCAGCCTTTATATCACCCGCGTATTGCCAAAGGTTTAGGGACTTTGCAACTGCACATAACATTGAGGTAAAGATCAGGGCGAGGACGCCCATATAACGCTCTTCCTTTTCCTTATGTAACGCAATGAGCAAGTTTTAAAACACAGAGGCACAGAGGAACACAGAGAAAGCTTTCTTTATTGCTGAATGCAAAAAAAGAAAAGCACTTGTTTTTATTACATCGCGAAAAAATAGCTTCTTAAAGGTAAGAACCTTATTAACTTTTTCTCTGTGTATCTCTGTGCCTCTGTGTTTAATTTTTTTAGCGAAACTCTCACATAGCGTTATTTACAGACAAACACCGCGAAGCAGCAGGGCAACTGGCTACCCTCCTTGCTAAAGCTTTATGAGCAGCTGCTAAGTTCTAAGGACTTTCCGGCAAAGTGATCGAATAATACCGTTTAAGAAGAGCATTTAATGTTAAAAGTTCATCTTTATATGGATCCTGAAGCGTTCTCACGTCATAGCTATATTTAGCTCGGAAATGATAGGCATAGTCTTCAATTTTATGATTATTCTCCAACCATCCGGCATGGGTGGGATAATCCCATCGTTGAGCACTTTTAAAGGGAATTTTATTCTTATGGCAAAACAAACCGATAAATACGTCATCGGGGATTTTTTCTTTAAATTCTTCAAGCTTGCCATGCTCTTTAATCAATAGCTTGACAACATCCTTTGAAAAAATGATCGCGGCCCCGCTAATGAAGGGAACATATACAAGATCCCGGGAAAACTCCCAGCCTGCAATGTTATACATGGAAATGCCGCTGTAGCAATTTTCCTTAGGCAGTTTTTCTATATGGTTTTTTAAATTTTTGTAAGGAAAAAAGGAGGACAAATTTGTCCGTAGTATATAGTCAAACTCATCTAAACGTCCCTGCAGGGCCTCCATGCTCATGATTGTCTTATTGATAATTCCCGGAGACAAACCCTCTTTTGTTTTAACAATGATTTCATTTTTTTTGATTTCATACGGGGTGGGAAGATCGGGGTTTGCACGTATAAAATAGGCTTCAAAATGCTTTGGGTCGCTGTTCATATAGGCCTGCCAGATCCTCTGCTGCTCCCTGTAGACAGGCTTATCGTCCGTTGCAATGATAAGAATCAACGTTTTTGGTTCCTTAACATCCTCTGAGATGAGATCGCAACAAAATATTACACAAAAAAACAATAGAAACGCGTTTTTCTTCATATATAACCACTCCATAAAAAATAGCCATTATAAAAAAATTAGATTATTATTCAAGCAAATATTTTCAAAATAATCTTAAGTATGCTATTGAATATGCCTTATGAAAGAAGTCTAATTTTATGGATGCACCGATGGATCTAAAAAAAACTTGGCCTTCCATTGGAGTGATCATCGCCGCGATGCTCCTTATCACAGGTTGCAGTCGAGGACCTCGTGCAGGGATCATTGAAACCCCAAAAGAAGCTTTAGAAGAGAGCATCGAGGCAAATACCAAAGAAGAATTGTTCAACAGAAACGATCTGCCGGAAGCGTGGTGGACATTGTTCCAGGATGAACAATTAAGCACATTTATAGAAACTGCTTTCAGGAAAAATCCTACTTTACATGAAGCTCATGCCAATATCCTTTTGGCGGCATCCAATGCAAGAAGGGTACGGGCAAACCTGTTTCCCAATCTCTTTTGGGGAGGGGACATCTCGCGGGAAAAATTATCGGAAACGGCATTAATCCCTTTTAATAATGCTACAGGAAGTGCTACCTCCACAAATTCCGCAACCGCCGCAGCCATTAATGCAGCAGGCGGAATGGTCCCTATATTGCCGACAGGAAATCAATTGCCTGCCGCCGGTGGAACTGCCGGAATCCCCGTTTATTTTACGCAATATGAGACCGAATTTGCCTTAAACTATGATTTTGATATTTGGAAAAAAAATCAAAACACTTTCCGGGCAGCTTTGGGTGAATATTATGCCAACATTGCCGACGAAGTATTTATTCATCTGGAGTTAGGGATCTCCATCGCCTTAGTCTATTATCAACTGCAAATCGATTATAGAAAAGCAGAAATAGCCAAACAGTTGATTGAAAACCAGATGCGGTATGCAGAACTGGTTCAGCTGAGAAGGGGGGGGAATATCGATGCGGCACAGCCTGTGTACAACACATTGATCAATGTGATTTCAGCAAAGCAGGTCCTTCTCGAGATTCAGGCAGATATTGCCGTCAATGAATATCAACTCAAAACATATCTCGCCGGACAATTTGATGAAACGATCAACGATATACAAATCGACGAGCAACCATTGCCTAAAATCCCTCTTCCGGGCGACCTTCCCCTTTCCCTTATTGCCAGACGTCCCGATATTACCGCACAACTTTGGCTGATCGAATCTGCGGGAAAGCAAATAGAAGTCGCTAAAGCCGGCTTTTATCCCGATTTTAACATCATTGCCCTATTTGGATTTCAGACGATCCATCTGCACGAATTATTTAATTGGAAAAGCTGCTATTACAATGTCGATCCGGCTTTCAGCCTGCCCATATTTGATGCCGGACGGTTATCGGCCAACTTGACCGCAAGCGAAATTAATTATGACATCGCCATTTATCGATATAATGCACTGGTCTTAAATGCAGTGCGGGACGTTTTAGATGGGTTGACCTTGTTGAGAAATGCCGACCTGCAGCTCAAAGAGGCGCAAAGCAAAGTAAAACAACAAGAAGATCTTTTACAATTAACCATTCTAAAGAAACAAAACCACTTAAGTTCTGAGCTCGATTTTCTTGTCAGTCAACAAGCTGTACTGATTTCTCAAAATGTGGAGATCACCACTCTCGGCAGGAAAATTCAAGCTATGTTGTCTCTGATCAAGGCCCTTGGCGCCGGCTATAAAACTTGCATGGAAGAAGGTTAAGATATGACTGTTCCCGTAAATGAAAATGAATCCGGAGGAATTGCTTCAAAGCCCCAGGATAAACCTTTGGACTCCCCTTCTCCTCCGGTCAAAAAAAGAAATCATACCATGCTTTGGTTTTCGTTATTTCTCCTCATCGCCCTGTTTGGTTGGTTTTTGTACTGGTTATTTATTTTGCGCTTTTTTGAATCTACCGATGATGCCTATGCAAACGGCAACCAGCTCACACTAAATTCAGTCATTTCGGCTTCCGTTGTGAAATTCTTTGCCGATGATACCGATCTTGTGGAGGAAAATCAGCTAATCGTCCGTTTGGATAGCACATATTATCAGATTGCCTATGAAAAAGAATTGGAAACTCTTGCCTCGACGGTTTTACAGGTAAGGCAGCTTTACGAAAAGGTCAATGTCGATCAGGCAATTGTAAACAGGCGAAAAGAACAATATGAACGCATTGATTACGATTTTCAGAATCGCTCCCATTTAGTTGGTTCAGGAGCCGTTTCCGATGAAGATTTCGTTCATGCTAAAAGCGATCTGCATGTCGCCAAATTCTATCTGGAACAGGCTGAATATCAGCTAAAAGAATCAAAGGCGGCGATCGGAAACGCTTCGATTGAAAATCATCCCTTACTGCTGAAGCAAAAATCGAATGTCCGAAAGGCTTTTTATTATCTGCAGCATTGCTCGATCTATGCCCCCTATACAGGTTATGTCGCTCAACGGTCGGTGGAGGTAGGACAATGGGTCACTCCTCAATCGGCCCTCATGGCAATCATTCCTGTTGATTACGTGTGGGTCGATGCGAATTTTAAAGAAACGCAATTGACCGATATGCGTGTCGGACAACCGGCAACTGTTTGGCTCGATATTTATGGCTCCCATGTGCTTTACAAAGGCAAAGTCATTGGAATTTCGTCTGGAACCGGCAGTGTGTTTTCCCTTATTCCCCCTCAAAATGCAACGGGAAACTGGATCAAGATTGTTCAGCGTCTTGCTGTACGCATCAGCCTCGATCCCGAAGTGGTCAAAAAATACCCCTTGCGAATCGGGCTGTCGGCCAATGTCACCGTCGATATCACAGATACTGAGCTCCCCATGCTCGCAACCGCCCCCTCTGAACAGACTATTGCAAAAACATCGATATACGATCTTCAAATGGAAAAGGTCAATCAACTGATCGAAGCAATTGTACAAGAGAATTTAAACAAGCCCCAAGAGCCAAAAGAGAACGATGCCCTACACCTATGAAACAGGCGCTCGCGCACTTTTATTAAATGTTGCCATCGGACTTGGCACATTCATTCAAATTTTAGACACATCCATCGCCAATGTGGCCATTCCCTATATTGCCGGAAATCTTAGTGTAAGCCCTGATGAGGGCACCTGGGTGATTACTTCCTTCTCTGCCAGCAACGCCATTGTTTTACCCCTTACAGGATGGCTCTCCGACCGCTTTGGACGTGTGCGCCTATACATATGGAGCGTTCTGCTTTTTTCTCTCATGTCTCTTATCTGCGGACTGTCTACAAGCCTTACCATGCTGGTATTCTTTCGCACTATTCAAGGGACTGTTGCAGGTACCCTGATCCCCCTTTCCCAAAGTCTGATGCTTACAAGCAATCCCCCAAGCCAGCAAGGGGCAGCCTTAGGGTTTTGGGGCATGATCGTCATTGTCGCCCCTATTTTAGGCCCAATCATTGGGGGCTATTTGACATACGAGTATTCATGGCCCTGGATTTTTTACATTAATGTTCCCATTGGAATTTTTTCTGCTTTAGTCGTCTACAGTTTCTTAAAAGATGATAAATCTGAGATCATCCGCAATCCTATTGATTGGGTTGGACTGTTCCTTCTTTCCCTAAGTGTCGCAACCTTGCAAATTATGCTGGATAAGGGGAAAGATTTAGATTGGTTTGAATCCTCTGTGATTATTACCTTGACGGTCATTTCAGCCATTTCATTTTGCTATTTTACCATTTGGAATTATTTTCAAAAGTACCCGATCGTGGATTTTTCCTTTCTGAAAGACCGCAATTTTTCTATTGCGACCCTCACAATTACCTTAGGCTATCTTGTCTATTTCGGAAGCACGGTCACGGTCCCGTTATGGTTGCAAACCGAACAAGACTATACTCCCTACTGGGCAGGAATTGCTTTAGCTCCTGTTGGAGTGGTTCCCTTTTTCCTCTCGACGACCATAGGGAAAAATCTATACCGTTTTGACCTGCGCAAAGTCGCGGTGTGCAGCTTTATTCTTTTTGCCTCCAGCTTTTTTTATCAGACAATTTTTACAACCCAGGTTGATTTAAATACCATTATCTTTACCCGCTTTATCCAAGGGTTTGGAGTGGCCATCTTTTTCCTTCCTCTTGTACAATTATCTTTGACTTCAATCCCAAAAGACCGGTATGCGAGTGCAAGCGGATTATTTAATTTTATCCGGATCTTAGTGGGAAGCGGATTTGGCACATCGCTTTCTATTGAATTATGGACCCGCCTGGAAATTTTTCATCATGCCCGCTTAAGCGAATCGGTCACTGAATTTAACCCGGCCACAACGCAATTCTATTCCTCGCTTCAGCAATATAATGCAAAATTTCAACCGGAAATCACCGGTCATATTATCGACCGTTTAGTGGAGCAACAAGCATATATGCTATCCACTAATGATTTATCCTGGCTTGGAGCCTGGCTGTTTATCTGCATGATCCCCATTCTTTTTTTAAGTAAAAAAACTGCATCTTCCTCACTTGGCCGGGCAGAAATTATCCATTAAAATTAAAATAAAGGAAAAAATAAATTGACAAAATGTATGGTTATTTTCTATAGCATAATGTAAGCAATAAACAATAAAACATAGATTCGGATGCTAAGCTGGAAGTGCCAGAATGCTTCGATCAAGGAGAATAGATATGTTAAAAAAAATATTCACACTTGCCATGCCTTTAATGGCTTCGTTGACATTTTCATTAACCGCAGATCAAGATTTTATCTGGTCTGGCTCTGAGTGCAATCCTTGCTGCCCAGAACCTGTCTGCTGTGAAGAATCCTTTGGGAATTTCTTTTTGCGGGGAGATTTGCTTTATTGGACCTCTCATATTTCCAATCAGGAAGGCGATTTTGGAAGATCTGATGTTTCGCAATCGCTTACCGATTGTGTACTGACCACACGTGTGTGTGAATCGAATAAAGACCCTCACTGGAAATGGAGGGCCGGGTATCGCATCGCAGCAGGATACCAATTGCCATGCAGCGATATGGAATTCGCCGCCATGTGGACTCATTTTGAGCCGAATGGCAGCAAGCATCATGATGACGAGTGCGATGATTCATCAGGCGGCAGAAACCGCTTAAAATTCAACCAGGTCGATATCGTTGCCTTGTACAATATCAAAAAATGCCCTTCCTTGACCCTTCGTCCATTTCTTGGGGTGAGACTTGCGGAAATTAAAAACCATATCGATGTCAATCACGTAAACGAACTTATCCTGCCAACAGCCGTTGCTACAGAAACAAGATCGTTGTTTAACAAACAAAGATTCCGCGGTGTCGGACCAGTCTTCGGGATTAATGGGGATTGGGATGTCATGTGCGGATTTGGAGCTTATGGAACTATCGCAGCTGCCGTATTATATGCGGATTATAACATCCGTGGCTGCAGTTCTGATATCTTTACAGCGCCAATTTCCAATGAAATTTTTACCTCCAGCAGAAGACACCTGCACCAATTTGTCTGGAACGTCGATTTAGCCCTTGGAGTACGTTGGCAGACTTGCCTCTGCGAGTCATTGTATCTGTCTTTAAAACTAGGGTTTGAACACCACCAATACTTTGAGTTTAACCGTCTGGGATGCAATAATGGCGATCTGACTTTCGATGGCGGTGTATTCTCAGTAGGCCTTGCTTATTAACATTATAAACAAAAACCTATAATCCTTACATCTGGAGATTCAATGAAAAAATTACTAACCTTCTTAACTTTAAGTCTTGTGACTGTCTGCGCATCCCCGCAGGCAGCGTACAGCCTTAATTGCGATTCCTCGGCTTTACTATTACAAAGCGATCCTTGCGTAAGTGGAGCAACAGGCGCTACCGGCGCTACCGGAGCTCCCGGTCCGACAGGGGCTACTGGAGTTACTGGGGCAGGGACCACAGGACCTACCGGACCTACCGGAGCTAACGGGGACCCAGGGACTACAGGGCCTACAGGGGCCACAGGGGCCACGGGCGCAACTGGACCTAGCGAAGGGCCAACCGGACCCACAGGGCCAACAGGCGCTACCGGACCCACAGGAGCTACAGGCCCAACGGGAGCTACAGGAGCAACGGGGGCAACGGGAGCTACAGGAGCAACTGGTGCCACAGGCGCAACGGGTGCTACAGGGGCTACAGGAGCCACGGGTGCTACTGGTTCTACCGGAGTTGCCGGGACCGGAGCCATTATTCCTTTAGCGTCGGGAACGACGATTGCTCCTACCTCAGTTGCCGGTGTTGCCAATAACGTTGGCGTTGTGGGCTTTGGTGCATCTGCAACAGTTCCAGGTACCCCCGGAGGTGTAACCACAACCGGAGTAAATAACTATGCCTTCTCTATGCCAAGAGCAGGGACGCTTACCGATTTTGCGGCCTATTTTATTACCTCAGGTTCCATTACTTTTACGGCCTCTACGACCCTGGTCGCAACAGTCCTGGTATCTACCACTCCGAATGAAGCCTTTACTCCAATTGGAGCCACAGAAATATCACTTGCTACATTTACTGCCGTTGCTACCCCTACCGGCACTATCTTTAATGCCATTGTCACAGGATTAAGTATACCGGTAACGGCCCAAACCAGAGTTTTGGTCGACTTTTTCTTGAGCGGCTCTGGTACAGGTACAGCAACCGGTTATGGAAGCGCCGGCATTAGTATTAATTAAATGCTGTTAACACAAAATAAGGACCGGCAGAAATGCCGGTCCTTTTTGCATATCCGCTCATTCATTTCCTAATTTTTCGCGTTTTTAAAGTTATTTATGTGTAAAATTAAAAAAACACGAAGTTCATCGCAACTGATTAAATTTACGAACAGTTGCCATTCATCAACCTTTACTATAGAGATACAATGAAAAAATTACTGACTTTCTTGACTTTAAGTCTTGCAGCTCTCTCTGCATCTCCGCAGGCAGCGTATAGCCTTAATGCCGATTCTTTGGCTTTACTATTACAAAGCGATCCATGTGAAAGTGGAACTGGTGCTACCGGTGCTACTGGGGCTACCGGTGCTACCGGAGCTAACGGTGATCCCGGAGATCCTGGAGCAACCGGGCCCACAGGAGCAACCGGGGCAACAGGGGCAACGGGCCCAAGCGATGGGCCAGCCGGACCAACAGGACCAACAGGCGCTACCGGAGCAACAGGAGGAACGGGCCCAACCGGCGCCACAGGCAATACGGGTGCAACCGGCACAACCGGAGCCACGGGTGCAACAGGCGCTACTGGTGCAACAGGTGCTACGGGATCTACTGGAGCTACAGGGGCAACAGGCGCTACTGGAGCAACTGGGGCAACAGGTTCTACCGGGGCAACAGGCACAGGAGCCACAGGTGCTACGGGTGCTACTGGCGCTACTGGGGTTACAGGAGCAACTGGTGCAACAGGATCTACTGGGGCCACTGGCGCTACCGGGGCTACAGGCGCAACGGGTGCTACAGGGGCCACAGGAGCAACGGGAGCCACAGGTGCTACGGGTGCAACTGGGGCAACGGGCGCTACCGGTGCAACAGGGGCAGGCGCTACTGGCGCTACCGGTGTTGCCGGGACCGGAGCCATTATCCCTATAGCATCGGGAACGACGATTGCTCCTACCTCAGTTGCCGGAGTTGCCAATAACGTTGGCGTCGTGGGTTTTGGTGCATCTGCAACAGTTCCAGGTACCCCTGGAGGTGTAGACACAACCGGAGTAAATAACTATGCCTTCTCTATGCCAAGAAACGGAACACTGACCGCTTTCAGGGCCTATTTTATTACCTCAGCTTCCATTACTTTTACAGCCTCTACGACCCTGGTCGCAACAGTCCTGGTATCTACCACTCCGAATGAATCCTTTACTCCAATTGGAGCTACAGAAATATCACTCGGTACATTTACAGCCGTTGCTACCCCTTCCGGCACTATTTTTAGTGCCAATGTCACGGGCTTAAGCATACCTGTAACAGATGGGACCAGGGTTTTGGTCGACTTTTTCTTGAGCGGTTCCGGCACCGGTACAGCAACCGGTTATGGAAGCGCCGGCATTGCTATTAATTAAATGCGGCTAACCCAAAAAAAGAACCGGCAGAAATGCCGGTTCTTTTTGCACCCCCCTTCATTCATTTCCTTACCAAATTTTCAAACTTTTAAAGTTATTTATGTGTATTTTTAAAGTTATTTATATGTAATATTTAAAAAAACACGAAGTTCATCGCAACTGCTTAAATTTACGAGCAGTTGCCATTCATCAACCTTTAATATAGAGATACAATGAAAAAATTACTGACTTTCTTGACTTTGAGTCTGGCGGCCCTTTGCGCATCTCCGCAGGCAGCATACAGCCTTAACGCAGATTCTATCGCTTTATTATTAGACAGCGATCCTTGCGCAAACGGAGCTACCGGCGCAACAGGTGCTACCGGACCTGCCGGGCCAACAGGGGCTACCGGAACGAACGGAGACCCCGGATCACCCGGACCAACCGGGGCGACGGGAGCCACGGGAGCCACCGGACCTAGCGACGGGCCAACCGGACCCACAGGACCAACAGGCACTACCGGACCAACAGGTACTATAGGCCCAACAGGCCCCACTGGTGCTACAGGTAATACGGGTGCAACCGGGGCCGCCGGCGCAACGGGCGCTACTGGAGCAAGGGGTGCTACTGGAGTTACAGGGGCAACAGGGTCAACAGGAGCCACTGGAACAACTGGTTCTACTGGGGTTACAGGGACAACAGGAGCCACTGGTTCAACCGGTGCTACTGGAGTTACAGGAGTTACTGGTGCAACAGGAGCCACAGGGGGCACCGGTGCAACAGGGGCAACTGGAACAACTGGTGCTACCGGGGTTACCGGTTCAACAGGAGCCACAGGGGCAACGGGCTCTACAGGGGCAACAGGTGCTACAGGAGTCACAGGGGCAACTGGAGCAACGGGTGCTACCGGGGTTACTGGTGTAACAGGAGCTACTGGAGCAATGGGTGCTACCGGAGTTACTGGTTCAACAGGAGCCACAGGGGCAACTGGCTCTACAGGGGCAACGGGTGCAACTGGAGCCACAGGAGCTACTGGAGCAACGGGTGCTACCGGGGTTACTGGTGCAACAGGAGCCACAGGAGCAACGGGCGTTACTGGAGCGACCGGGTCTACAGGAGCAACGGGAGCCACTGGCGCTACTGGGGCAACAGGCGCTACTGGGGCCACAGGGGCTACAGGCGCAACGGGCAGTACCGGTGCCACCGGTGTTAACGGGACCGGATCCATTATTCCTATAGCATCGGGAACGACGATTAATCCTGCCGCTAGCGCTGGAGTCCCTACTACGGTAGGCATCGTTGGTTTTGGTAATTCTTCTACAGTTTCAGGAGGCCTCTCAGGTGTAAATACAACGGGAGTAAATAACTATGCCTTCTCTATGCCAGGTAGCGGGACACTAACCACTTTTACCGCCTATTTTATTACCTCAGGTGCCCAGACTGTAACCCCCGCTACTCCCCTGTTCGCAGAGGTTCTGATATCTACCACTCCGAATGAATCCTTTGCCCCTATTGGAGCCACTGAAATAAGCCTCGGTTCAATCAGTAATGCTACCGCTAGCGGCACTATTTTTACTGCCGAAGTCACAGGATTAAATATAACGATAACGAACCAAACCAGGGTTTTGGTAGGCTTTCTCTTGAGCGGCTCTGGCACTGGCTCTGTTACCGGCTATGCAAGCGCCGGCATTAAGATTCAATAAATGCAGTCAACACAAAAGAAACCGGCATACATGCCGGTTTCTTTTGCATAAAAGTCATTAGAGCCTATTCAATCGGGAAAAATAAACGAGAAAAAAAATCCCTTTTAGGGTAAGTATGGAAACATTGATTGCAAATCATATTTGTACATTTTCATAATTAATTTAACAGGATTTGCAGGATCGCTTTTAGCGGCAGGATAGAAAAGAGATCTATGCATATCCTGCCGCTAAAAGCGATCCTGCAAATCCTGTTAGATTTATTTTGTATTTAGAATTGCTACTGTTCAATATCTCTGATCAGAACAGATTCTTACGCTTTAGGGATGGTAACGCCCTGCTGGTACATATATTTGCCTTTGCGGTCGGCATAGGAGACTTCGCACTCCTCGTGCCCTCCAAAAAAAAGCAGCTGGGCTAAGCCTTCATTTGCATAAATTTTGGCAGGTAAGGGAGTTGTGTTAGAAATTTCCAAAGTAAGATACCCCTCCCACTCCGGCTCGAGAGGCGTTACATTCACAATAATCCCGCATCTGGCATAGGTCGATTTGCCAAGACAGATGGTAATGACATCCCGGGGGATTCGGAAATACTCCATGCTCCTTGCCAAAGCAAAAGAGTTTGGGGGCACAATACATACATCGCTTTTTAAGCTGATAAATGCTTTTTCATCAAAAGCTTTAGGATCGACGATGGCATTAAAAGTATTTGTAAACACCTTAAATTCATCGGCAACGCGCAAATCATATCCATAGCTCGACAATCCGTAACTGATCATCGACTGCCCTTCTTCCATCTGCCGGACCTGACTGGTTGAAAATGGCTCGATCATTTTCTTTTGCCTGACCATTTCCCGGATCCATCTATCTGATTTGATTCCCACTTTCTTCTCCTTCTTTATTGGCACGATTCACAAATTGTTCCGCTCTGCATTGCCTCAATGGAACAAGCTGTGGCAATGGTGACCGGTTCATCCTCGTTTTTTTTCCGGTCGCGGTGGCCGCAATCAACGGAAGAAGGGTTGATCGTACGAAGGTAGTATGTTGTCTTGAGTCCCCTTTCCCAGGCCTCCCGATACATAAACGAGGCTTTCCGCGCATCATTATCGCTAAGAAACAGATTGACAGACTGAGATTGATCGATCCATTTTTGCCGCACAGCCGCACATTGAAGGAGCCAGGTTGGTTCAATTTCAAATGCGGTTTTGTACAGCTTTTTCACTTCATTCGGAATGCGCTCAATTGCCTGAACCGAACCATCAAAATACTTGAGATCTGAAAGCATCTCTTCATCCCACAGCCCCAAATCCATTAGTTCTTTCACCAGATGCTGGTTCGTTCTGACAAATTCCCCCGACAGGTTTGATTTGGTATGAATGTGCTTGTAGCTTGGCTCAATGCAGGGGGTACATCCCATGATATTGGAAATTGTAGCTGTCGGAGCTATTGCCAAACAGTTTGAGTTGCGCATTCCCTTCTGACGAATGGTTTTACGCAAAGCTTCCCAATCCAGGCGGGCGTTTCGGTCGACTTTAACCGGAATTCCGCGGGCCTGCTCCAACAGTTCAAGAGTGTCAAGCGGCAACTGCCCCTTGTCCCATTTTGAACCCGTAAAAGAGGAATATTTCCCCCTTTCTTCAGCTAAATCAGCTGAGGCCAGATAAGCATAGTAAGAAATAGCCTCTGTGACCTCATCGTTGAATGCGACAGCTTCCTCTGAATCGAACGGGATCCTTCGCATGTAAAGAGCGTCTTGCATTCCCATCATTCCTAAGCCTACCGGCCTGTGCCTCATATTCGACAGCTGTGCCGCGCCGGACGGGTAGTAATTAATATCGATCACATTGTCCAACATCCTCATGACGACCTTGATGGTCGATCGTAATTTACCATGATCGACCGATCCATCCCCCTGCAAATGGCTGGCAATATTGATGGAAGCCAAATTGCAGACAGCAACTTCCTCTTTACTGGTATTAAGGGTAATTTCTGTACATAAATTTGAACTATGGATGACACCGGCATGGTCTTGCGGAGACCGAATATTCGCAGGATCCTTAAATGTGATCCACGGATGCCCGGTTTCAAATAAAGCGCCGATCATTTTTTTCCAAAGGGCTAACACACGGATTTTAACCCCATGGATCTTTCCCTCTTCTGCCAGTTTCTCATAATGGCAATAGCTTTCTTCAAACTCCCTTCCGTACTTTTCTGTCAAATCTTTAGTTTCATTGGACCGGAACAATGTCCAGGCGGCATCCTTTGGCAAAGAGCCTTCAGAAATAGCTAAAAGCCTCTTCATGAACAGATCGGGTATCCATAGCGCCGTATTCATATTATGTGTTCTGCGGCGGTCATCCCCCGTTTCTTTGCGCAAATCGAGAAAATCCTCAACATCTGAATGCCAAAGCTCGAGATAGCTGCACAGGGCGCCCGGTCTCTTGCCGCCCTGGTTGACGGCAACACAGATATCATTAGCCACTTTAAGAAATGGGATGACACCGGACGAATCTCCATTCGTTCCATGAATGTGCGCGCCGCATCCGCGTACAGCGGTCCAGGAACACCCAAGCCCTCCCGCCCATTTTGACAATAAGGCAAAGCGTGTCCAGGTTTCTGCAATATCGTCTATCGAATCTCCGCAATAGAGCAAATAACAGCTGGAGAGTTGTGGTATGCATGTTCCGGAATTAAAAAGCGTCGGCGTCGAAGAACATGCCAGTTTATTTTGATAGATCCGGAAAAATTCCTTAGCCCGCAGCTCCTTTTGAGGTTCCAATACCGCGAGTCCCATCGCAACGCGCATCCAGAAAATTTGCGGCGACTCGATCCGCCGTTTTCCTCCCGGCAGTTTGTCGTCTTTTGTATAAATCAAATAACGATCGTAAAGGTTTTGAATCCCAAGAAAATCGAACTGCAGATCTGCATAAGGATCGAGCGCATCCGCTAACTCTTTGAGATTAAAATCAGCGAGGCGCGGGTCTAAGCGGCCCAATTGAATTCCTAATGGAATATATTTGAGGAATGCTTTTCGATGGGCATTTTTCAGCTGGTCGATCCCGTCGGCAATTTTCCAGGGTAATGTTTCTTCATAGATGTAGGTAAGTAATATCCGTCCCCCAAAAAAACGGCTGTCGGCGTCCAGATCGAGGAGATTTCTCGCGTTGAGAATGATCGTTTCTTGTTGCTCTTGCCTGGTTAAAGAGGCTGATACGCTTCGCATTAACCTTGCGATCAACTCCTTTTCTGAAGAGACCAGGTTCAGCCCGATGCGTGCAAATGAGATCCTGAGTCGCAAGTCAGCGGCAAATTCAGGGGAAATTAATTCCGGTACATCAATGACGGCCATTTTGGCTTCCATTTCCCGCAATGCCGCCCTGCGTGCCCGATGCTTCCCATATGCCAATGCAACAATAGGGAAGTTCAGTGCGATCAGAGTGTTTTCCACCATATCCTGCAGCTGTTCAATGTGAATATATTGCGAGCTTGATTTTTCAACTACGATTTCAATTTCAGCCTGGATTTGCCTGCCCACCGGTTCATGTCCTATTTCTGCGCAGGCGGCATTCACAGCTTTTTCAATTTTACTGCCGTTCCATGCGACCAGACGGGGTTTCAATGATTTGGTATGGGGCAAATCGCGACGGATGATGCTGGGAAATTGAGAGGGGGCTTTCGCTAAATTTTTTTCTAATTCTAATACATCGATTGTTGTCATGGCAGGTCCTTTATATGAGGTCATCTTCATTCGTGTTTTTAATGCTTCCGCCGGTTTGGTATTCAGTGACCCGCGTTTCAAAAAAATTCTTTTCTTTCTTAAGGAAGATCACCTCATCAAGCCAAAGAAAAGGAGTGGTCTTTACGCTGGAAATCCGCGGCAGTTTAAGGCTCTGCAGCCGTCTGTTCGCATTGTAGTCGACAAAATCGAGAAAATCTTTTTGTGTCATTCCCACAATATTTTCGGGCAGGCAGTCCAGTACGAACTCTTTTTCCAGGTCTACCCCTTCGCGCATAAAATCGATCAGTTCCTGCCGAAACTTTTCCGTCCAAATGTCGGGGTTTTCTTCGATCAATTTTTCAAGGATATAACGCCCAAGGGCGATATGGTTCGATTCATCGCGCAACGTATATTGGAACATCTGGCCAATCCCTGTCATCTTATTTTGACGGTGCAACGACAGGATCATGGCAAAAAGAGCATAGAACTGCGTCCCCTCCATCACCTGTGTTATGCCAAAAATTGCCTTGGCAAACTTTTGCTTATTTTCCGTAACTGTCAGATCAATCCCCATTTTCAATTCGGGCATCTGACAGGTAATAAAGGCATTTTTCTTCCGGATGGAAGGAACATCCTGAAATTTTGCAGTCACCTCATCGATATCGATCTGCAAGCTGCTGATAATATGCAAAAGCGAATCCATATGGATAGACTCTTCCGCAATTTGCCGAAGGGAGGCGTGCTTAAGCTCTGCTGCAGTGAGGTTGTCTTCAATGATATGCAGGACGCTATCCCCCACAATCCCCTCTGCTGCCGAAAAATAGCCGACACCCATTTCAATGATCCAGCGCTCGCGCGAGTTTAGCTGGTTGGAATTCCATAAGGCACAATCCTTCGTCATGTCGATGACATCGGGCTCCCAATGGTTTGCTTTCATTTGTTTGTAAATGCGATATGCTTCGTGATATTTGAGCGGAAGCACATTCAGTTCAGCACTGCGTGTTCCATTGATCACCTTTTTTCCCGCAAGACGGGCTCTTGCTTTTTCTTTATCGAGACGAAAGGTACGGTTTTGAAACGTATAGACGACGTACTTTCCCTCTTCTTTTTCTGTATACTGATCTAAAACTTCCATGAGGCTGCTCCTGCAGACGCTTGCCACAGCGCAAAATTCATATATAAGGAATGAAAGGCGAAAAACCTTCCCATCCTTAAACCAGAGGACAAAAGAAGGCGGCAAACAGTTGAACTGAAAGGCGCATTATTAGTCCCATCCTCTCTTTGGCGAGAGAGCTGCCTCAAACACTTGTCCGAGGATTTGATGTGAATGAAAAAGCAGGTCTTCTGACTTCGAGGTCGTCCTACTCGTCTACCTTCCCGTATATTGATACAGTGGCTTATAAGCACATGAGCTTGTCTCAGGCACTAGACTTTTGTCACTCGTTACAGCGGCGCTACCGCACGGGATTTACACCCGTTTCCCTATTCTCCCCAGACCGTAATCTGAGGCACTTTTTCATGAAATTATTACCGGCCGGCATTGTCGCCGTCCTGGACGAAAAGTTATCCTTTTATTCATATATTGTCAAGCCCTCAAGTTTTTTATAAGGTAGCCAGGGCGCCAAAGCCCTGCTTATGGTAGCCAGGGCGCCAAAGCCCTGCCCCAAGGTAGCCAGGGCGTCTCGCCCTGCTTATGGTAGCCAGGGCGTCTCGCCCTGGCAGCGTGCGAGTCCCGGGCAGGGGGCAGGGCGGGACGCCCTGGCTACCTTGGGGCAGGGCTATCGCGCCCTGGCTACCTTATTTTAAAAAAAACATTTTGATATAATGTAATTTTATGATACAATAATGCTATTAATAATTAATATAATTAATTAAATATAAAAGGATTAATATTATGAGTATTCAAGGCTTATTGCAAAAAGGTGAAGCTAATTGCCCTATTTTAGAAAAAATGGCTGATAAAATATTAACTCCTGTACGTGCAATTTGGACCGGCAGAAGAGTGGAGGTAAAGGATAGCGCCATTCATTGTTCTTATAGCAATGGGTATAGTGTGATAGTCCCGATGCCGATGAAAGGACAAGTTGAGATGAGAGTGCGGGGTATCGGGGGTCATCCATCCACCTTCTTAACCTCTATTGCCCTGCTCCCTGTAGCGCTATTCGGATTAGCTTTAAAAAAAATCTCTCTATTAACCAACGAAAAATCTAATCGTTATCACAAATTAATCGAAGCCGTATTAAAAGAACTGGAGATCAAAAGTAAGTGTCCCTCTGCACCTGAGTTAGGAGATGATCTCACTTCCAAACAAATCTACGAAGCAGAAAATACAATCTATAATGCAGAGAGGGAAATCCCAAAGTTAAAAGAAAAAATGGAAAAATCCAAAAAATTTCCCCCACTTCCCATGCCAGCAGATGCGACTCCCATAGAAAAAGAGCTGATCAATGAAGAAAATCAAAGAAGAACTAAAAAAAATCAAAAATGGGAAAAAGAATTGCTTGAAAAAGAAAAAGGGATTGAAAATCAGAAAAAATACCTGGAAGAGTTGCAAAACCGTCCCGATTTATTTAATGACCCTGACCCTGACGCAATAAATGGAGTTATCGAGAGGAATCTCGAAATTTTAAATCAAAAACCAGAAGCAGTAAAAAAAGAAATTCAGAAAATCACTCAACAAATTCAGGAAAATAGAAGACGACAGGACGACATAAAACGTTGTGCAAAAATACTTAAGATTCCATTAGATAATGATAGATTGGAACAATTAGAAGATATGAAATTTACAGTATATGCACTCTTAGAAAAACGCAACGAACAAAAACGAGAACTAAAACGGGTAATAAACGCTCCTAAGGTCTATATACAATGGCAGTCAGCCCATAAAAAAACACAAGAAGCGTTCAGCGAATATCTAAAGTCCGCAGCAAAATCATGACGGCTCAGGGAGAGGAAGAGCCCCTTTCAGCCTGTTATACACCTGAAAACGTTTAATAAACGCCATCGTCAGCTTCTCTGTTAAAGCTTTAAAAAAACGCAGAGGCGCAGAGGCGCAAAGACGCGGAGACGAAGAAAATTTAAAAACTTGTTTACTAAGGTTTGATCAGTAGAAAGAAATATAACAAGAGAAAGAAATATAACAAGATAACAGGTTAGGCAAGATATCAAAAAAATAAGAATAATCTATTGTTGTTTCTGTTTATGTTTTTCTCTGCGTCTTCGCGCCTCAGCGCCTCTGCGTTGAATTGCTTATTAGACTTATGGGTAGTGGCATGGGCTGCCTTACATAGCTACTAAAGTCAGCCCATAAAAAAACACAGGAAGCGTTCAACGAATATTTAAAACCCGCAGCAAAATCATGACGGTTCAGGGAGAGGAAGAGCCCCTTTCAGTCGGTTATACACCTGAAAACGTTTAATAAATGCCATCGTCAGCTTCTCTGTTAAAGCTTTAATTTGCGCATCCAGGTGATCGGTCGTGGCGTAAACGATTTCCTGATTTTCCCATGTGATCGCCTGCCATACCCCTTCCGGCTCAAAATCTTTTCTCACTACATGTACTTCCTCGAAGAGACGGCTTGTGCCAAACACGACGAATTTATCTAAGTCAACAGGATAAATGATCAGCAGCACGTGTAAGAATGGCAATGGAGGGCCTTCAATAGTCTCGCGCTTCGGAACCAATCCATTTTTAACAAAAAGATCATCGGCAATCGTTTTAAGCTGCGCGTCAGTCAGCTTTGTCGGCATCTGGTCGCTTTTTACAAATTCGATGCTTATTACAATATTTTTTGAAAGGAAACCTAAATAATCGGTCCCTACCCACCTGTCATCCTCAAGCCCCACGACACCGGGGATGCCAAACGGCTTTAGCATCATGGGCAATGGGGGCTTGGGAGGTAATGGTTTATGAGGCGGAACAGCAGCGGGAGCAGGTGCTGGTTGCGGCTGCTGTGTCGGCGTTGTAGTTTGCGGTTTATTAAACGGTGAAGCGGAACTGGTACCTGGCGTTGTAGAGCTCGGGCCTGGCAGACCGGCTCCCGGAGGCTGAGAAGAACCCGATATAGAAGAATAACCGGTAGCTATTAATAAAGCCCCAAGGCAAAGAAGAGATAAAACGCAAATGACAGAACTGTTTCGCTTCATGAACCGCTCCTTACTATTTAAGAGTTGCGAAAGAATTAAGAAAGTAAGCTAATTCTTCAGCATTAAACTCATTAGCCCGATTGATCATACTTAACATATATAAATTATTCCCTTTAGCAAAAACCTTCCCGGAAACAAGCATTTCGCCATTGAGCAAGGAGAAATCCAAAGATTTGCGATTTTGAAATTGAGATAAATTCATCTCTTTAAGGACATTAGCCTTATTTCGGACAATCATCTCTTTTACGGAATCCTTTAGCGTTTTTTCCAGTTGGTCATCTTCTAATCCCCTGGGGTAGGTAATTACGCTGATCATAAACACATATCCGCCGTCACCGGTTGAAATAAAAGTTTGGTATTTATGGCTTTCGTTTGCATTTTTATCAAAGATTTCGTCTATGATATGTTGAGGAGAGGATGGCAACCTCACTTTAAAATCGCCGGATGGAGAGGAAAACTCTTTCCAGGATTGCATCCGGGAATGATTAACAAGGGGTTTAAGGGTTGTATTTTGTTGGTCCGGTTTAAGCAGCGAAGCTTCGGCAGATTGCTGATTCAAAGGTACCGGATCTGTCATATGGGTCATATTTTTCAGGATAAAATATGCACAGATAACAATAATAATGCCTATAAGGGCATATATAAATGACTTTGCCATCGATTATTCCTCATTGAAACCGATTGTGAGAACTGTAAGACTTGTAAATTTAACTAATATCATATGCAATCTTTAAAATAAACTCTTCTTACAAAAAAATAGGAAGAATTTTTTTCGTCCCGTGAGTGTGAGTGTGCTTTTTTCTGTTTTATGGACAATGGACATTATGGACGACATGAGACAATTGCAAAAGTCTTAGGTTACTCAGTGCTAGCAAAATATTCAACGCAAAGGCGCAAAGACGCAAAGATTATAAAAAGCTTTTAAGGATACGTCACAGATATGATCAACGATTATAACGATATAACGATAAAAACGATAAAGACAGTATATAAGGAAATTTAAAGCTTGATTAGATCCATTCACTTTTATCGGTAACCCGATAAAAGTGAGACGCTTTAAGCCGCTACTTGAAAGGCGAGCTAAAGAGATTTAAAGCGCTCTGATATCGCCTTTTAAGTAGCGGCTTAACTTAAGATACGTTAGCTAACAGGAATTATATCGTTCATATCGTTATATCGTTAGAATCGTTGACTATGCCTGTGAAGCCAATTCTTGATTTTTATCTTTGCGCCTTTGCGCCTTTGCGTTGAATTATTATCGATTGCTCTTAATCCAAAGAGTTTTGCAATTGTATCATGACGTCCATGACGTCCATTGTCCATAAAACAGAAAAGAGACGATCACAACCTCATCGAGTGGAAGACGCTTCCAGTGTGAGCGAACGAAAAGCTGCCTCCTGAACATTTTTTGAACTGGTTTCATTTGCTGGAACAGATGAGGGAGCGCTTACCGGAACAATAGGCTCCCTTTTCTTTTGATCGATCAGAATTAATCTGCGCTCCATTTTTTCAAGCAACAGTTCATAGAGTAAAGCCTTCATTCCATTTTCAGGATTCAGTTGGAAATTCGCCCCTTGCTCTCCCCATTCTTCTTTAAGCGATTGAAATTGCACTTCAATATCTTCCTTTAAGCCCAATGACTTTTCCAACGCGGCACCCAACTCTTCCGGAGTTTCCGTTGAAGGCTCTAAACAAACCTCCCGGGCTTTAAGGCTAATAGGGCCAAAATCTATCTTGATTTTTTCTAAGGCTTCCATGATCTGACAATCGATCAGATTGATATCCTGTCTTGCCAAAGCATTGGCTAAAATTTTTAAAATTTCATAGCATTCTGCTTTTTGGTTACCCTCTGATGTTATACCACGATCGGCCTCAAACTTGGAATTTTGACTGGCTGCGACTTTGCCCAATCGATCCTCCTCGTCACCCCTCCCGCCATGGGAGGGGCTTCCTCGTTCGGAACGCAAAGCTTCGATCGTGCTTTGTCTCGCAGAGTCACAATTCCAAGTTTGAGGCCGATTGTGGTATAATAATATTCCCATATTTTCTTTGACAATCTGCACGTGGCCTAAAGCAGCGTGCCTTTTTATTTCTGCTATCTTTTCCTGGGCGGACAAGGGAGGCAATACATATGGGTCTGCAGCCGCTTCTTTTGTCCTTGGCTTTTGTTTACAGCGGCTTAAATCGGGCTCCTCCGGCAAAATACTCTCAACTGCCCTATTCATTGCCATCAAAATCATATTCTCGTGAAGGTCGGGGTGCAAATTGTCAATGAAAGTCCTCACATTTTTACCCACAAAATAATTGAAGACACCCATTTGAAACTGTTTACATTTCATTAAAAGATAATGGTTAACCGATTTTATTTTTTTTGTGTTTATTATCATTTGCGTATACTTTGAAAGAAACTTCCATAGTTTTTGAAAAACAAGTAGCGTCTTTTGCACGATAATTTTTATTGCATTTCGAAGAATTCTAAATAAATTCTTTATTGCGTTACGTAAGAAGGGGGGCAATTTATCTGAAATCCGATCTTCGTATACTTTCCATCTCTTTAATTTTTTTTGACAATATATTCTTGCACTATTCATGAGCCGTTCCGTATTTTTTGTTGTCGTAAAATAACGGACAGCCTCGATCATTTTTTTTTCCAGTTTTTTACTTTTTTCCATTTGCTCATATTGCTGAATATGGGATTTTTCCGTACTTGCGTCTTCCATTTGAGAAAGATTATCCGTTTTCAACAAATATTCTAAAATATTCCCATGTGTAAATTCATGATTCAATAACTGTACAATTGAGTGATCTTTTAACTTCTCCAGCAATATATTTGATGTCGCTTCACTTATGCCAAATTTTTCTATCAGGTATTCATTATTTCCAATCAATCCCTTAATTAAAGGAGGCACCAGCCGGCCAAGCTCTTTCGTGAAAAGACGGATAGAGGCAAGTACTTCGGCCCGAAGTTTCATAACCTTTTTCCCTTGTTCTACTGTCCCATTCACTTGTTTAACTGGAGAATTATCCCCCTTTTTGTTCAATGGATTGCTTTTTAATAATTTATCCAACAGATCATAAATGATCGCATGAAGATTTTCCGGATTTAAGAAATAAATATAAAGCCTTCCCAGTTTCTCTGGGAGCACCTCCAGGGTTAGCTTTTTCCAAACCCCCTCACATGCCGCTTCCGGAAGACCAAAGAGAACAGCCAAATCTTTAGCAGAATTCAGGCCAAAACATTTTAATATATTTTTTACTAACTTGATAAAATAGTCTTTGCGGTATTCGATTTGCTTTGACTCTCTTGTCCTTAACTCTGCATTAATTTCTTCGATTTCCATTTCAAGCGCTTTAACAGCACCTTTCTTAATTTTTTGCTCTAATGCTTGAATCAGTTCCACAACATCTGAAGGGGCAAGCTTGATTTCTTTTCGTAAAAGCCGGATTGCAGCATCATTTCTTACCATTTCACTCTGCAGTTTCCAAATCTCCAAAGAAATTTGCTCTATCCGTGCCACATCGAGGTTTGGCTTAACCTCCAATTCAGCTCTTTCATTGAGCAATTTCGCTATCTCTTCCGACTTATCCAACAGTTTTAGTTTATCTTGTTTTTTAATTTTACATTCGAAAAGTCGCTTATTTTCCTCTTCATGTTTATTGGTAAACAATATTTTCTTATAATATTCCAGTTCTTCCTTCCATTCCCTTTCTTTTGCTACAATACAAAGAATGCGATCGCCCCTTAGTTGTGTGATTTTCTTATCGATGATAGGCTCTTGATCGCTTGCCGTTTTGGGTAAGGGATGCGAATCCTTTAGTTTCTTTAATTGAGCAATCTCCCAGGAGTGGGTCATTTTCTCATAAGCGGTCATGAGGTCCTGTCTTTTTTTTCGAAGGAACTGCATCTCTTCCACCGAAGGATCAATCACCCCTTGCAATCTCTTTTTTTCAATCTTCGCTAACTTCACATGACATTTTGAATATTCTTTTTTTTCCTTAAGCATTTCATTTTTTACCAGATCTAATTGGGCTTGACCGACGGCTTTTTGTTGTTGTATTTTTGTTCGTACCATTTCAGATTCAATGGAAGACAATTCAACTGCATGTAAACCCTGTAATTTTTTTTCTGCTTCCTGCAGACTTGCCGTCAATCTTTCGATATTTTTTTTTGTTCTTTCTTTCTTATCTAACATCATATTGTGATCATAAAAAATATCATGCAGTAGGGATTGATCTGCCAATGAAGCATGACGCGTGTTTCGCTCAAGGCGGTTCCATTGAAAGATCGGGGCTTGTTGATGAAATATTTTTAGCTCAAGCGCCATCCGGTCCATGATGAGCGTTGTTTTTTTTAATATAAAGGCCTCACTTACGTTATCTGCTTCCCCGCTTGCCTTTATTTCCTTAAGTCCAATGTGATCTAAAAAATATTGCAAATGATGATAGAGCAATACTTCAACGCAAGTTTCGACAATATCGCCTACACTTTCAAAGTTGCACTGCAAGGATTTGACCACCCCGTAAAGTGCATTGATATGCTGGTCATCAAGCCCCGGGATCTTCATCTGTTGGATTGCCGGAACGAACCACTTCAAGTCGATGTTTTTTGCAAAAAGTTTGACTTTTTTTCCGCCCGTTTTTGAATATTTTAAGACGTCATTCTCAGAAAAGTGTCTATTTTCCAAAGCTTTTTTAAGAATATTGCTAAAGAAACCGGGGATGTATTCATCTCTTACATTTTTCCAATACCCTTCAGCCATAAAACAAATGAGTGAACTGTCTGAGAGGTTTAGGGGAATCCCTTTTGCTGCAAATGTCTTTCCAAAAACAACCCCTGATAACTCAAGTGTCATTTTCTTTGCATGGCCCTGTACCTCCAAGTCTGTTTGTGCAGAAGATGGATCTTTGTTCAATCCGGGGTCTTTGATAAGCTTTTGACAGCTCTCTACATAACGGATTACACCCGGCGCTAAGCTCTCCATGATTTTAACCATACTTAATGGCTGGCCCTCCCCTTTTTTCTGTTCCAAAGAGTGTACCGCAATTTGCAAACAAAGGGATTGAATGAATCTGTGCATAAAGTGATGCCGCAGCTGCAAAGCATCGGGATGACATACTGCTTTTACAGAAGCCTTAAAAAAATATTCAACCTGGCCGGATAACCAATTTTCAAAACCGGGAAGAACCACCTTTTCAGAAAATCGGGTAATCGCGTTCAATACCATCTGATCATCGTTTTCTTTTGCCATGACCTTTTTTAATCGTTCGCGATATTTTTCATGTAAGAGTACAGGCTCATTGACTGAAGAATAGCTCCAGGCAAGAAGGAAAGAAATCCGGTCTTTGATCAGACTAGTGAACAGTAACGGAATCCCGGTTTCATTAAGAGGGTTCAATTCTCCTTGTTGATCTACGCCAACGACCACTTGTAAAATGGCAACGGACAAGGGGTGGAATAGTTCCAGGAATTTGGGATCGTGTTGCGGTCCTACCTTCAGGGTAGCTTCGGCTTGCGGGTTAGACTCGCTGTACAAAAATTGATAGCGTTTCTCTATTTCTCCATGCTTCTTTTTATCCTGAAAAAAAAGGGTGATCTTTTGAAAAATTTGATCGACCGCAGCTCCGGCCAGATCCAGGGCTCCTTTTTTGTTTTCCCCACTCAAAGACTTTTGCTGCTGCAAAATGGCATGGGCCAATACCTCTTCGATTTGCACCCCCACTCCTTGCCAAAAAGCCATCCCCAAAGGGGTTTGGCATTGCCCCAGATCTGCGAACATTTGAGACAACCTTCCAGCTAAAGCTTTAGACTCCCCATTCAATGGAGTACATGCGGCTGCCTGCTCTGTCTCGCTTGACGGGGAAGAATCGTTTGGCGTAAATGATCTTTTGATCGACAAGATGAGATTTTTTGGCATTTCATCCTGTACCCAACCAGCTCCAAGTGTTCCAAGAAATTGCCCTTTTTCCTCTGCAATGCATATCTCTTTTATTTTTTCCCGGATGAATTTTGCAAAATCCTGAAAGGAATCGAGTGCTTCCGTATCATCCACACTTTCACGTAACTTCTTCATTTTTTTAGATTCTGCAGAGCTCAACAAGGATTGGCAAAATTCCGCTAATGAAGAAAGATGAGGCAATTGATCCGTGCATGCTTTCTGAAATTTTTGATCGACATAACCTTGAAGCGATTTAGGGATAAGTCCGCTCGTTCTGGATAACCCCAAAATTTCCTGTAGTTGCAAGGTGATCCCTTTTTTATTTTTTTCTTTGTCTTCCTGACCATCTCTATCATGTTGAATGACAATTTTTTGAATGTTTATGACGGAATTGGCCCATTTGTTCCCATTTTGAGAAACGGCTCCCGAAGATTCATGCAGCATGCGGCCGATTACGTTTTTGATAATCAGGGCAAATACCTCCTTTGTCTCTTCCCTTGCAAAAATTTTTTGAACTTCTTTGACCAGTGCATCCTGCAATGATTGTTTCAGCGGATTGCCATTACATTTCAGTTTGCCTGCAAAATCTGCGACAATTTTTTTTTGTTTGCCTATTTCGATTATTTGCGAGGAACATAATCCCGATAGAGGTTCGATCAATTCCCATTCTTTAGCTTCCGGCGGCAACGTTGGAGTTTGAAGGAGCTTCAGTTTCCAATCCAGATATTCAATCAATACCGATCGCAAATAACTGTCTATTTCAAAAAATTCAAAAAGCTTATTTTGAACGATACACGAAAATGATATGAGATTAGGAGGCAAACATATGTCGCGTATTGTCTTGACTGCCGCCGTTATTATTTCTTCCTTTTCCTCAAGAGATTTTGCATCTTGGAATTTGAGCAAAAATTCCCGGTTAAATAGCCTGTCGATCTTTGCTTTAAGCTGAAAAATCCCACTCGCAAAACTCATGGAACCGGGTGTATATTGCTCCGGTTTGTCATGTATGTGGACAAGCATTGTTTTTAATGTGTTGGTAATGGTCTTGATGTACATCTCTTTATCTAATTCGACAAACCCCTTCGAAGCGGGAGTTTTTTGCATCACCGTATGCAGAAGAAAATCTGCAAACAGTTCAATACTTTTCAGCGTTTCCGGATCGATCTTTTCTTCAAGCTCCCGAGACAAAGGAGGCGCCTGGAGATATTTGACAATCCGGACCGAGCAGGCTCCTAAAAGAGTGCCTCCAAGTAACTTTTGATTCACCCTTTTTGGGATTTCGGGAAGAATATAGTTAGTAAAGCTATGTTTTACTACACTGCAAGTCCCATTGATCAATGGGGATGTCGCTCGCCATCCAAGGTGGCATATCTGACTTGTCGACCAACTGGCCAGCTGATACCCTCCAGTTGCCACAGATGCAAGAGATGTATATGCTGAAGAAAAAGCGCCATATAACGAAAACTTTGCATCCATGATCACCTATAATTAAAATTAAATTTCAGGGTATCAATTAATTAATATATTTGCAAAGAGGAGATAGGAGAGGGAAAGCAATGCATACAAAAAGAAAAAGGGTTCTAATTTCCTGTAACCTGTGATATAGGGTAGTTAGGCCCCTCTCTTTGAGCATTTGCAGTTTTTTTATAAATTTTTAACTTGAAATTAATTAATTAACATTGTTATAATAGTTATTAATTTAGTATTTATAGTTAATAATTTATAAAAAGGAGAAGCATATGGATCCCAATCTACATACCCCTTTAATGTCGTCAAGTTCAAGTCTTTACTTAAATGATTATAAATTAGATAAACCCAACACTGCCCTTTGCATTTGTACTTTAACCGGAGCCACTTATGCAAGACGGCATTGGAAGCAATCTAAAGGCAGCGAGCATCCTCTCAGACATAAAGCAATGGCTATTGTAGAACTAATTCCAGTGATCGGTGGAATTGCAGCCGGCATTGAAAACCAAGTTTCCAAAAAGGGCCAGCGGCCACCGACTTCTTCAGCAAGACCGAGTGTCATAGAGGCTGCCGCAAGGAGATCACAAGTCTTGCCTTCTTTACCGGCACCCCAACCATTGCCCCCCGTTCAAACCCCTATTCCTGATCAACAACTTCTCATTCCTCCCATGATGCAAGGGCCAATGCGATCAAGCAGCTCAGATTCGAGAAGAGCGGCTCACCTTGCAACTATTGCTCGATATGCCGATTATAAGAACTTTGTAAAGTCTAAAGATGTCAACTATTTCGATTTCGATCCTGCTAAGCCCGGCTCTCAACTCTATTTATATAAAAACCCAAACGGCGTAAATCGGGAAGTCTCCTGTTCTCCTGGGGCTTCTGTTGGTCATCTATTGGCACATATCCATGTAGAAGATGGTCAACCTCCATTGCATGAATCGCAGATACCGATGATCATGCATGAAGGTCCTGAAGAACTAGCTGCATCTGACAATATCTCTAGGTTAAAACAACCGATCACGGTAGTATATTTTAAAAGTCCCCTTCATTTATTACACAAGGTCAAAATAAGGAACGAATCATAACCATAAAATCTTTGGGTTTCACTCTTGCCATTCGGGAGAGAAACCCAAAGCTTTATACAGGAAATTATGTGGGATCCAATCACAGTCTCTCATTTATTTAGCAATCGGCTTTATGTCCTTTCGCCTAAAGAGGAAGGGAATAAAGCCACGCTCTATGATTCAGGTAAGGAATGTAAAGGCGCCGGGGTAAGAAGTTACAGCAAACCGGTCGGCGCTTTCCTCTCTTTGTTTAAGATTGCAATAAAACTGAAAGTGAATAATGAACTTTTTTACCTCAATAACAAAAGTGTTTGCAAGTTAGTGATTCGCTTTGGAAAAATGGAGAATATCGATACTTCAAATAAAAAAACTATGATTGCCGCACTGCATCAATTGTACCAGCAGAACAAAAAAACCGGGTATGATAAAAACCGGATCAAAAAAATGCAAACAGTGATTAGTGAATACAGGAAAACCGGCGGATCTGATCTCCATTCCATTTTTGACAAGCTTGAAAACGCAACTTAATATTTAGGTTGAATTTATATAGAAGATCTCCTAAGATGATGTGGTGATAAAATATTACCCATAAAAAGGAGCGATATATGAATGGGACGCGCATAGTGATTCTTGCATTTGGACTCCTTGTCATCATAGGCGGCCTGATCGGTTATATAAAAACCGGCAGTGTCATTTCCCTGACTGCCGGCATCGCTTTTGGAGCGGCGATCATCGCAAGCGGAATCGTTATTTTCTACAAAGAACATCTCGGATACAAACTGGCTCTTGCCACAACTGCCCTTCTTTTACTTACCTTTGGCTATCGGTTTGCCGTCACTCATAAATTTATGCCTTCAGGGTTGATGGCCATTCTATGCCTTGTTGTCTTATGGATGATAAGAAACGAATTAAAATTATTAAAAAATAAAAGCTAGGCAATCTCTTATGAACACAAAATTTATTTTTATTACAGGAGGGGTCTGCTCTTCGCTCGGAAAGGGATTAACTGCAGCTGCAATCGGTCTTTTATTAGAGAAAAAAGGGCTTCAAATTGCCATGATGAAGCTTGACCCCTACTTTAATGTCGATGCAGGGACCATGAGCCCCTATCAACATGGAGAAGTGTATGTGACCGATGATGGCGGAGAAACAGATCTCGATCTTGGCCACTACTACAGATTTACCAACTCCACTCTGTCAGCCAAGTCAAACATCACTTCCGGTCAAATTTACAACACTGTCATCCGTCGCGAAAGACAAGGAGGGTATTTAGGCAAAACCGTGCAGATCATCCCTCACATCACCGATGAGATCAAGCAACGGTTCATCCAATATGCAAAACAAGAAGAAAATACCGATGTCGTCCTTGTCGAAATCGGCGGTACGGTCGGAGATATCGAGTCACTGCCCTACTTGGAGGCGATCAGACAGTTTCGCAATGATCACTGCAGTCAGTGTATTAATATCCATCTCACCTATGTTCCTTATCTTAAAGCCGCAGGTGAAGTCAAAACAAAACCGTCGCAACATACAGTGCAGATGTTACGTCAGATCGGCATTTTTCCAGATATTATTCTATGCCGCTCTGAAGTCCACCTGGACGAAGAGGTCAAGCAAAAATTAAGTCTCTACTGTAATGTACCCCTCGAAGCGGTCATTGAAGAAGTCGATGTCGCACATAGCATATACGAAGTCCCCATCGAATTGCATAAGCAAAAATTAGACCATATGATCTGTAAATTGCTTCAATTACAGGGTCAACCCGTCGATCTGTCCGACTGGGAACGGATCGTCGATCGCATAGTACACCCTAAAGGAACAATCTGTATAGGGCTTGTCGGTAAATATGTCCAGCATCAGGATGCCTACAAATCGCTCTATGAATCCCTTCATCATGCTGCCATCAATGCCGGGTATAAATTAGAGATCAGACGGTTTGAAGCAGACAAGGTCCTTCACGATGGACGGGTCGATGAGACGATACAGGGCTGTGATGGCTATTTAGTCCCTGGCGGATTTGGGGAAAGAGGATGGATTGGAAAAATCATGACGGCAAAATATTGCCGGGAAAATAAAATCCCCTATTTTGGCATATGCTTAGGGATGCAGGTTCTCGCTGTTGAATTTGCCCGGCATGTGGCCGGACTTTCCGATGCCAATTCTACCGAGATCGACCCTGACACTCCCCATCCTGTCATTTCATTGCTGAGCGAACAAAAATCGGTGCAGGATATGGGCGGAACGATGCGCCTTGGAAGCTATAGTTGCGTGATCTCTCCAAACACGAAAGCACACCTGGCATATGGGGAAACACTCATTAAAGAGCGCCACCGCCATCGTTACGAGTTTAATAACCAGTATCAAAAACAAATGGAAGAATTGGGATTCATTGTTTCGGGAACATTGGAAAATGCAACACTTTGTGAAATTGCCGAAATTGCAGACCACCCCTGGATGTTAGGCGTTCAATTCCATCCTGAATTCAAGTCTAAGCCAACAAAGCCCCATCCTCTCTTTTGCAGTTTTATCAACGCTGTCATCGCACATAAAAATAGGAATAAATGAATACACCAGACGGTGAGACAAAAAGCCCTGTTGTCCGCTCCCTTCCCACAAGGATCATTGCGATCGATTATGGACTTGCCAGATTGGGAGTGGCAATTTCTGATGAAAGAAAAATCATTGCCTGTCCCATGACGACTGTCACCGCAGATAGAAAAAGCGAGTCGACAGCCATCAAGTTAATTCAAGAGCTCAATCAGCATGCAGCCTTGCATCGTTATTCCATAGAAGCCATTGTTATCGGTCTTCCCCTGTTGATGAGTGGTAAAAAAGGCTTTTTTGCCGATGAAACCTTGCATTTCATCGAGTGTTTGCGCAAGCAAACGGCAACACCCATTATTACATGGGATGAGCGCCTTACCTCGGTGCAGGCAGACAAATCCCTCCGGGAAGGCAACCTCTCCCGAAAAAAGCGTGCTAAACGGGTCGACAGTGTAGCTGCGATCATTATTCTGCAAAATTATCTCGACAGTCTGGTCAGCCAGGCAAATAACCCACTTGTAACCAAAGAATAGTTTTCGTACATGTACCCCCATTCTATTACCCATGGGTAGCAAAAACTTTTTTGAGCGTCATCTAAAATAAATTCAACACAAAGGCACGAAGTCTCAAAGAAACAAAGAAATTTTGCCGTCAGACCCTTTCCTCTTAGTGTCTTAGTGACTTTGTGCCTTTGTGTTGAATTCAGGTTTATGGGTAATAGCATAGGGGCAGAGAACGTCCTCTCAAACTACATAAGAAGTAGAGCTGACATTACCTCCTGTTCCCGTCCAATTGGTATGAAAAAATTGGCCGCGAGGCTTATCTATCCGTTCGTAGGTATGCGCCCCGAAATAATCGCGCTGGGCCTGCAATAAATTAGCCGGCAATTTTGCTGAGCGGTACCCATCATAAAAGGCTAACGCCGTACTAAAGCATGAAGAGGGTATCCCCATTTCTACTGCAAAGCAAATAGCTTTTCTCCAACCACTTTGAAGACGTTTTAACTCATTTTTGAAAAAGTCATCCAACAAAAGATTCTTCAGGTCATGCTGCTTATCGAAAGCTTCCTTGATCTTGATCAGGAAACGGCTTCTGATAATGCATCCGCCACGCCACATAAGGGCAATATCGCCAAATTTAAGTTTCCATCCATAGTCAATAGCGGCCTGACGCATTAACATAAACCCTTGGGCATAGCTAATGATTTTAGAAGCATATAATGCCTGCCTGATATTTTCGATCATTTCTGCTTTATTGCCCTGAAAGGCAGCTAGCGGGCCGCTCAATACTTTGCCGGCCTCCTGTCTTTCCTGGTTCATCGCCGATAAACATCTGGCAAATACAGCTTCGCTGATCAGTGTCAAAGGCATCCCTAAATCCAATGCATTGATTACACTCCATTTTCCGGTTCCTTTTTGCCCGGCTACATCTAAAATTTTGTCGACTAAAGGCTTGCCATCACTATCTTTCTTAGCAAAAATATGGCCGGTAATTTCGATCAGATAACTATCGAGGTCGCCGACATTCCATTGTTCAAATACCTGGCTCAATTCTTGTGTTTGCAACCCAAGACCTTTTTGCAATAAATGATAAGCTTCGCATATGAGCTGCATATCGCCATATTCAATACCATTGTGGACCATTTTCACATAATGACCCGCCCCCTCTTCCCCAACCCAATTACAACAAGGTGAATTGTCTTCGGTTTTCGCAGAAATCCCCTGAAAAATATCTTTTACGTGAGCCCAGCCCTCATAATTCCCTCCCGGCATAATGGATGGGCCATGCCTTGCCCCCTCTTCCCCTCCGGAAACTCCAGTGCCGATAAAAATAATCCCTTGTTTTTTTAATTCGTTGCAACGACGGTTCGTGTCGGTAAACAGGCTATTGCCCCCATCGATGATGATATCTCCTTTTTCCAGTAAAGGGAGGCACATATCGATAAATTCATCGACAGGTTCACCAGCTTTTACCATGAGCATGACACGCCTTGGACGTTTCAGCATTCCAATAAATTCTTTTAAGGAATGGGCCCCGATAATTTTTGTTCCTTTGGCAGAGCCGGCAAGAAAATCGTCCACTTTAGAAACTGTACGATTAAATACAGCTACTTTAAAGCCATGGTCATTCATATTGAGCACCAAATTTTGCCCCATGACAGCTAAGCCGATCAGTCCAATATCTGCCTGTTCCATCGATCACTCCTTATTTTGAGGTAATTGTTCGTTCCACCATGATAATTTGACGACGTAATAAATCGTCTTCTGTGATTTTTTTTTCTATGGTCTTGCAAGCGTGCAATATGGTTGAATGAGTTTTTCCAAAGGAAGCGCCAAGCATTTGCAGTGATTCATTGATCCATTTCCAGGCAAGGTACATGGCAACCTGCCGGGGCAATGCGACATCTTTAGTACGCACTGATCCTTTAATATCGCTCACCTTCACCTGGAAGACTGCCGCCACGCATTTAAGAATTTGCTCAACAGATATCGTAGGAGATGGGGCCTGCTGCAACATTTCCCGTAACGATTTTTCGACAAACTCCTGGGTAATGGAAATGTTCATGATCCTTGAATCGGCACTCAAACGGTTTACAGCCCCTTCGAGCTGACGCACGTTATTATATATATGCTCCGCTATGTAAAATGCAATGTCGCTTGGAATATCCAACCCTCTTTGCTGCGCCTTATTTTGAATGATCGCCACCCGTGTCTCTAACTCGGGAACCCCGATATGAGCCACAAGCCCCCACTCCATACGGGCAATCATTCTTTCTGAGAGTTGAAGCTGCGATGGCGGTTTATCGCTCGTAATGACAATTTGCTTTTTATGATTGATCAAAGCTTCAAAAGTATTGCAAAATTCCTCTTCAAAATTCAAACGATTTTGAAGGAATTGAATATCGTCCACTAATAAGACATCGACATCGGAACGATAAAAACGTTTCATCCGGTCGATTGATTTATTGCGCAAACTATCGACTAACTCATTGATAAAGGCTTCAGTAGTGATGCATTGGACATTTAATTTTTTATTATTTTCCTGAATATAGTGTCCTATACTATGGAGAATGTGCGTTTTGCCAAGTCCAACCCCGCCATGAATGAATAACGGATTGTAGGAGCTGCCAGGACGGGCGGCAACACCAACGGCCGCCGATTTGACAAACTGGTTGGCAGAACCTTCGATAAAAGTTTCAAACCGGTAATTGGGATTTAATTTCATCGAAGAAGGGAATTGGATCAAATCGCTCTTCTGGCTTTGAGGTGGCAGGGGTACAACCGTTTGCGTTTGCTTTAATGGAGCTGCAACGACAAAATGAATCGCCGGCTCCCCATTGAGGTTCACAGGGAGAAATGCGCATAGATCTTTTTTGTAATTTGTCAATAGATATTCTTTGACAAAGATATTGGGCACCTCGAGAGTAATCTCGTCAGGACTTGCAACTAACACCTTAATTGGCGCAAGCCAATTACCAAATGCCGTAGCAGAAGTATGGTTTTTTATATAATGAATAAATTGTGTCCATGCATCATGAGCTTCACAAACTGACATAGATTGCCCTTTTTGAGTTGAACTTAAAGCTGTAGCCTTTAAGTTATGAACATTGTTTCCACAGACCATTCAGAATCTGTATGTGGAGAAAATCTAACATGAGCGGCAATAGGGCGCAAGCAATTTGTTCTGATTTGATTAAAAAAATTATTTTCATTTTACAACTCTTGCAAAATGAAGAGGATATGCATATCGTAAATAGACTTCTTGCATAATTCATTTCCTTGCCCGTGCCCGTGCTCTTGTCCGAACCATGTTCCTGTTTTTTATTATATGGACAATGGACTTCATGGACGATAAGGATAATTTGTCCATCAAGTCCATGCCGCCCATGAAGTCCATATGAGACAATTGCAAAAGTCTTGATTACTCAGGGCTAGCAAAACAATCAACGCAAAGGCGCAGAGGCGCAAAGACGCGAAGATAAAAACAGGCTCAAGAATTGGCTTCTAACGTATCTTAAGTTAAGCCGCTACTTAAAAGGCGATTTCAGAACGCTTTAAATCTCTTTAGCTCGCCTTTTAAGTAGCGGCTTAAAGCATCTCACTTTTATCGGGTTACCCGATAAAAGTGAATGGGTCAAATCAAGCTATAAATTTCCTTATATACAGTCTTTATCGTTTTTATCGTTATATCGTTATAATCGTTGATCATGTCTGTGACGTATATCCTTGAAAGCTGTTTATTTCTCTGCGTCTTTGCGCCTCTGCGCCTTTGCGTTGAATATTCTGCTAGCCCTGAGTAATCTAAGACTTTTGCAATTGTCTCATGCCGTCCATTGTCCATAATACAAAACGGGCACGGGCAAGGGCACAGACACAAAAACTACTTTTTTAGTTACAAGTGATCAGCATTTAATGGCAGTCCAGGTCAAGTATCGCACTAATGCCACTTCTTGTTGCCTTCTAAACTCCCCTGTCTTGATGATGCTTTCGATTAAAGTCGTTTGAAATGATTTTTCTATCATATCATTACACCGCTCGATTTTTCCCGAATGAGAAACTTCATAAGTTTCATTAAATGGGTAACTTGAAAATCGCAACTTTGCTTTTGTTGATTTTTTTAATACCACTTTATCACTTACAATATTATACATATATAAA
>Ga0207128_1001_pt1 | contig 100821 bp, 80 predicted proteins | sample Alteio_BWMinHeat_18_FD_153522 | JGI IMG/M metagenome (GOLD analysis project Ga0207128, IMG submission 153522) | Enriched cells from forest soil in Barre Woods Harvard Forest LTER site, Petersham, Massachusetts, United States -... | ecosystem: Environmental > Terrestrial > Soil > Temperate forest >... | reverse complement strand
GCTAAACATTTAAACAGTAAAATTGCAAAAATCCCGAGGGAATTAAGCATTAAAAACAAATATTTTAAACACAGAGGCACGGAGAACACAGAGACAAGCTATTACACATCTTTTTTTCGTGGAAGCGAAAAAAAACAGGCTATTTTCTTTTTTGCCTTTCGGCAGAAAAGAAAATCTCTGTGTCCTCTGTGTCTCTGTGTTTCAATAAATTGTTTTAATGCTTAATTCCCTCGGGATTTTTGCAAGAAGCTTATTGAAAATATAGACCGCTGTGATAATGTCATTGTATGAGATTCAAAATTTGGTTTTTATTCATTCTTGTCACCTTAACCCCTGCTTTACTTTTCGGTCTCGAGGTAAGTTATGCTTATGTTAAAGATGAAGCAAAACATGAGTTCAACAAAAAACTGTTGAATTCAATCCTTGAAAAGAAATTCATCAAACCAAATGCAAATCTATCTCCAGCAAGCCAGGCTAAACATTTAAACAGTAAAATTGCAAAAGTAGCGCACGAACTGATCAATCAGGGGTTTTGCGTTGATGCCTATGCCGTTCCGGACGCAGCTCCAGATTCGATCATCTCTTTCAGCTGCCATGTTTTATGGGAGGGTGAGAAAAATGTAACGGGACCGGTTCCGATCACTTTTTTCATTTATATTTGGCCATCTGAAAAATTAGCCTTGGCTTACAACGCATCTAACCCGCTTAATTGCCGCTATCATACCATTATCCATAGCCACCCCATTTCATGTTCTTTTGCCGTTCTGCAGGGATCTCTTGTTCAAAACAACTATGTATGCACCAACCCTTCAGTCAAACCTAAACTGGTACGTTTTGTTAACGAAGAAATATTCAACGAAGGGGAAGGTGATGTCGATCTTTTGACAAAACCCTTTATTCATCAATTATATAACAGAGACTGCTCATCTAAAGTTTGTCTGTCACTTCATGCCTATGGATTATCATCGGAGAGCAAAGTGTGGGATTGTTTTGATGCAACTAAAACAGACTGTACATTTCAGCTGGAAGCTTTATCTCCGAAGAATTAGTGGCAAAGTCTGCTTGGAGCTTTTAACTGCACCCTCGCAAAATAATGGCTGAATACTACAAAAAACTGATTATACAGACAAAAAAACAGGTTGTAAAAAACGTCTGAATAATGCAATAATCAGGCTATACAGACGAAACAAGGAAGCAACCAATGTTTTTTGGACGTGAATCTGAACTGGATCAATTAGAAAATTTTCTAAAAAAACCGGTAGCTGCTATCGCCGTTTGTTGTGGTCGACGCAGAATTGGTAAAAGCTCTCTGGTTGAACAAGCTGCAAGAGGATACCCATTTTACGAATTTTACGGTCTATCTCCTCGGGAGGGTATTACTAATCAAAACCAGCTAGATCATTTTTCGCGTTTACTTGTAAAACATTTTTCCCTTCCATTTGTGCCGTTTAGTGACTGGCAAGAGGCTTTTGATATGCTGGCAAATTTGACCAGGCAGGGATGTTATGTCATTTTTCTCGATGAGATCTCTTGGATGGGAGGAAAAGATAAAGATTTCCCGGGAAAACTGAAAGGAGTGTGGGACACTCAGTTTAAAAAAAATAAGGAGTTTAAGCTGATTCTTTGTGGTTCTGTTTCCTCTTGGATTCAAGAAAATATTTTGCAAAGTAAAGGCTTTGTCGGGAGGATATCGTTAACAATTGATTTGGAAGAACTCCCTATTAATCAATCGAATCGTTTTTGGTCCTCAACACCTTATATTTCCTCTTATGAAAAGTTTAAAATCTTGTGTGTGACGGGAGGGGTTCCAAGGTATTTAGAAGAGATCAATCCAAAGATAGATGCTGAAAAAAATATTAAACAGTTAGCTTTCACTGCCGGGGGACTTCTGGTAAATGAATTTGACAAGATCTTTTCCGACCTTTTCGGAAAAAATGCGGCAGAATATCAGGCTATTGTCCGCACAGTGGTTCATCAACCACAAAGTGCAGAAGAGATCGCCCGGTCTCTTAACATTGAATTGTCAGGTCACCTAAGCCATAAACTTACGGTATTAAAAGAATGCGGTTTTTTGGTGCGCGACTATGTCTGGCATGAAAAAAAGTGTCTCAGAAAATTAAGTAATTATCGATTAAAAGATAACTACTTACGGTTTTATCTAAAATACATTGAGGATAAAAAAGAATTGATTGAAAAAAGGTTGTATCAGGATGTGGATTTAGAAAATCTACCAGACTGGTCAGGTATGATGGGGTTACAGTTTGAAAATTTAGTATTAAATAATCTAAGCCAGATTGTAAGAATACTTGAAATTTCCCCAGAATCGTTATACAGTGCCTCCCCATATTTTCAAAATCCGACAAAATTGAATCCCGGCTGCCAGGTTGATTTATTGATTCAGACGAGGTATACCACCTATCTTATAGAGATAAAATTTAGTAAAACGATTGGAACAGAAATCATCAATGAAGTCGTTCAAAAGATCAACTGTCTCAAAATCCCGAAAACTGTTTCTCTCAGACCCGTCCTTATTTATCAGGGGGAGTTGTCAAAACAAGTCATCAAGGAAAATTTCTTCAGCAACTTGATTGCCTTTGATGACCTTTTAACCTATTGTCCTTAGCTTGATTTTAAAAAGCCAATTGTTATCCTGCCACCAAAATAATTAAGCGGCTTGTTGTGACTCACTTTGCAATTCCACCAACACATTCAAGCGATTTGAAGACATCCTCTGGCAATACCCCTTGAATGTTTACTTTCTTTAAACGGGATGTCTGACCTGTCACGATTTTAACTTGGGATTTTGCAACTTTGAGTTTTTTTGCAAGAAAAGTAATCAGACTTTCGTTCACTTTTCCTTTTTCGGGAACTCCTTGAATTTTTATCACAAGACGGTTTTCTTCCCATCTCACGATTTCATTTTTCGATGCGTTTGGAGTAACTTTGACATCCAGGATCATTTTTTTCTCATGATTTTTTATAAAAAATATATCACATTCTGGTATACTTATGAACTTATTTAAATCCTCTATTTATTAAAGGAAGGAGTTGTAACACATTATGAAAATTAGATTTTTGTTAGCAGGATTAATTGGATGTTCTGTTTTAAGCATAAGCATCATGGGATGGTCCAAAACAGAAAATCCCTCGAAAAAAAAATACACGATAGAACAGTTTCTAAACACAAAAAAATATTTGAATGGGGCCTTTAATTATAATGAAGAGAAGATTTTCTTTTCTAGCAATGAAAGCGGTATTTTTAACATCTATTCAATACCTGTCGGTGGAGGAAATGAAACGCAGCTCACTCACTCTACAAACCATTCTTTTACGGTCCTCTGCGGATTTCCCGGCGATGACCGATTGTTGTTTGCAGGTGATGACTCAGGAAATGAACTCAACCATATTTTTCTTCGGGAATTAGATGGGAGTATTCGCGATTTAACACCCTGGACTAATGCAAAATCCGAATTTTACAGCTGGAGCAAAGATCGTTTAAGCTTTTTCTTTTTATCGAATAAACGGGATCCAAAATTTATGGATCTGTATGAAATGGATATAGAAACATTTCAGCCTAAAATTCTTTACCAAAATCAAGATGGTTTGAATTTTTGCGCCATCTCACCGGATAAGCGATATTTAGCTTTAACAAAACTAATCACAGAAAATAGTTCAGAATGTTATTTGTATGATTTTTCTACAAATGCTTTGCAAAATATTGCACCCCACCAGGATGAGATTCAGTATCAACCTGTGAACTTTAGTACAGACTCCCGTTATCTTTACTTTCTCACTGATCAGGATAATGAGTTCACTTATCTAAAACGCTTTGCTATAGACTCCCAAATTACTGAAATTATAGAAAAGCACCCTTGGGATATATTTTTTTGTAGTTTTTCATATACCGGCAAGTATCGCGTAACTGGGGTTAATGAAGATGGCAAAACCTCTATTTATATTCACAATCAAGAGACTAATGAGAAAATGTTTCTTCCCAAGATGCCGGAGGGGGAAATCACCCATGTGGGGATTTCTAAATCTGAAAAATCAATGTTATTTTATGTTAATGGATATCGTTCTCCTGATAATCTTTATTATTATCATTTTGAAACCTCAAGTGTTAATAAACTGACCAACTCCTTAAGTCCTGAAATTGATCCTGAAGATCTTGTGGATGCCCAAATCATCCGTTATCAGTCCTACGATGGCACTTTGATCCCTGCATTATATTACAAAACTAAAGACATGCAAACAGAGGAGAAGGGGCCGGCTCTTATATTGGTGCACGGGGGGCCCGGTGGTCAGTCACGGATCGGATATAGCTATCTGATCCAATATCTGGTCAACCATGGATACTCTATCTTAAGCGTAAATCATCGAGGGAGTTCAGGGTACGGCAAATCATTTTTTAAATCTGCTGATCACAAACATGGAGAAGCCGATTTAGATGACTGTATTTGGGCTAAGCATTTCCTCGTTGGAACGGGCAATATTGATCAAAACAAGATCGGTATCATCGGAGGAAGCTATGGTGGTTATATTGCTTTGGCTGCTCTAACCTTTAGACCGGATGAAATGGCAGTTGGAGTAGATATTTGTGGGATTTCGAATTGGATCCGGACACTTAAAGGCATTCCCACTTGGTGGGAAGCGCGTAGAGAAGCCATTTATAAAAAAATGGGCAACCCAGAAACGGAGGTTGATTACCTGAATAATATTTCACCTCTCTTTCATGCCGAAAACATTAAAAAACCTCTCTTAGTTATTCAGGGAGCTAATGACCCAAGAGTTGTAAAAATTGAGTCGGATCAAATTATCGAGGCCGTAAACAAAAATGGAACTCCTAATCAGTATCTCGTTTTTGAAGATGAGGGACACGGATTTTTGAAAAAACAAAATCAAATGAAAGCGGCAAGTGTGATCCTTGAGTTCCTGAATGAACATTTGAAATAAAATTAATAGAATAAAACGACAATAAGGACAATAGAGACAATAAGGACACCAATTAGGGACATTAACGACCAATCCTTAAATGTCGTTAGTGTCCCTAATTGGTGTCCTTATTGTCTCTATTGTCCTTATTGTTCTTTATTTCTTCCATACCAGCAATTGTTCATAACCTGTCAATAAGTGTGTCGATGGTTTTGTTCATAACCGTAAAATGTCTATAAATGGGTGGTTATGAACGATCCATAAACATGTTATGAACAACAGGAAATCATAGGAGAATCAGCCTCCCTTATGAACAGATTCACACCCTCTAAAGAAGAAGAAAAATCATATATATAAAACATTATTCCTTATCAACCCGAATGTTGTAAAAAATCAATGGGAAAAAACTTGTAAAAAACTTCTCAAACAGAGAAAATATCGGAATGAATAAAGAACAATTGAAAATTGAGTTACATGCAAGTTACTTTTTTGATCTGGCGACATTTCCTCATTTTTCAATTTTCGATGATCAAAAGTATGTTTGGGAGGCGTTGAATAAAATTTCCCAATACCTCGGATCATTGCGTTTGGGCAACATTGAAACAGATGTTCCGCAAAACGCCCATCTAGTCGATCCTCATTTAATTTCTATTGGCAAGGGAACAGTGATAGAACCCGGAGCTTATATCAAAGGGCCCTGTTTTATTGGAAAAGACTGCACAATTCGTCATGGCGCCTATATTCGTGGTAATGTCATTACAGGAAACGGCTGTGTAATCGGCCATGACTCCGAAGTCAAAAATTCTATTTTTTTAAATGATGCCAAAGCGCCCCATTTTGCTTATGTCGGCGATTCAATTTTAGGAAACCATGTGAATTTGGGGGCAGGTACTATATGTGCCAATCTTCGCCTGGATCATTGTGAAGTGAATGTTTCTTATATGCAGCAACATATTAAAACTGGTCTAAAAAAATTTGGTTCCATCTTTGGCGATCATACGCAAATTGGTTGTAATTGCGTCGTAAACCCGGGAACTTTAATTGGAAGTCACGTTCAGTGTTATCCCTTGCAGTCCTTAAGCGGTTTTATTCCTTCAAAATCTGTAATCCGTGTGTCGCGAGGGCTCTCATGATCCAATCATTTTCCGATATTTTAAAAAAATACCAGCTTCAGGCCGAAAAAGAAATTGTTAAAAGTTTGTCTGCATTTGGCGGGCAGGGAAAATTGCGTGAAGCTTGCGAATATGCCCTGATGAATGGAGGAAAGCGGGTTCGTCCGGCCCTTGTTTTTATGGTTGCAGATGCCCTGGGACGCAAGGCCGACGTTTCTTCGGCAGCTCTTTCGATAGAGTTTTTGCATACAGCTTCTTTAATTGCCGACGATCTGCCCTGCATGGATAATGATGATATGCGGCGCAATAAACCCTCTCTCCATAAGGTTTTTGGCGAAACAACAGCCCTTCTTGTAAGCTATGCTCTGATTTCCGAAGGAAATGCGCGCATTGCAGAAAACGCCTTTAAAATGGATCCCGCAGTCGTTCCTGATGGGATTGACCGATACTATTTGGGAGCTTTAGCCTTGGACAATGCTGCAAGGAATACAGGCGTTTTTGGGACGACAGGCGGTCAATATTTAGACATTTTTCCACCAGAATTATCCATTGCGGTATTGCAGGAAATCATTCAAAAAAAAACCGTTTCCCTGTTTGAGGTGTCTTTAGTTTTTGGTTGGCTTTTTGGAGGAGGACACCCGGGTGAGCTGCCTAAAGTAAAACATGCAGCATTGAAATTTGGAATGGCTTTTCAAATTGCAGATGATTTTAATGATCTTGAACAGGATGAAATCAATGGTCGTAAAATCAACATCGTCAATTTCCTGGGGGTTGACCTAGCTTTTGAGATGTTTGTAAATGAATTAAAAGAGTATCGTCAAGCCTTGCAATCGCTTAATTTACAATCCCGGGAGCTGCTTGGTTTGGCTGAGTGTCTTGAAGCGCAATTTGCTCTTTAGAGTCTGTTCAAAATCTGAGGTTCTAAGTCTCCAGCCATTTTTCAGTTTGTTTTTTATCGATTAAATCAACACAAAGGTAGCCCTCTTTGTCTATCATTTTGAAATCCTTAGCCACTCTCCTTTTTAAATCTGTACCTGGCGGGGTATTGATACAACCATCTACGGCATCTTTGGCTTGCTTGTGAAGCGATTCGTTTTTTTTGATTTGTTTAAACAGTTGAAAGATTTCGACACTGTGGCTGATAACAAAAAGAGAAGAAGAAAGAAGAGTAAGGGCGGGAAGTAAATGGAGAGCCCCTACTATCGTTGAAATGGACATTGTGATAACCAACCCTTGTTGTGCGGATAGCATGACACTTCTAAAAATATTCACAATAATTTCGTTGTTCCTTTTATTTTTCAGCGAAAAATTTCTGAATTCGTAAATTGGCCTGGTTAATTCGTTTTGAGTGGATTCACTATTGTGTTTTTTTATTTTTTTATTGGTCTGCCTGTATAACTTAATGTTTAAGTGCAGATTTTTTAGATTTATCAATTCCGTTGCCAATAACGCGCTGATCTTTAGCATTTTTAGGTGATTGGGTAAGCAAAAAGAAGGGTTTGCCAGTAACAAGGAACCAACAATGCTTGCGGTATTGATAATCACGCTATCAAAAGCCATTTGATTTTGACTTTTCATCTTGTTCTTTAAGTGAAATAGCTTCGTCCTGATTTTCTTTTTTTCATCATCAGGAATGTCCTGATTTTGAACTCTAAGTTTGTAATAACATTTTTTTTTGCGGATGCTAACTGCCTGAAAACAGGTAAAACCCATATTCATCAAATTTCCACATAGTAATAATTTGGTGTTTATTACTTTTATCCCTTGTGTTTTACAAATAATAAACTGGCAAATGTTGTATGTTTTATAGATCATTTCAGCAAAGGCATAACATATTTTTCTTTGGCAATGCATCAATTGTTGTTGAGAAAGGGGGAAATCTTTGCCTAATTTCAGATCCGCTTTAAGCTTCACATGGTTTTTATGTGCATGCACGCATGATTTTAAAGAAATCTTTACTGAGTCTAAATAGTCTATAGTATAGACCGTTGTGTCGACACAACGATTAACATGGCTAATATTCTTGTGAGATGTGTAATTTGTGTTTAATTTTTTTATTTCGGATTCAATGGAAAAGGTTCTGGATACGGCTCTAAGGACATTGAGGTAATGAATTTTTTTTTCTATCAATTGTGTCTTAATTTTTTTGTAGACTCGTACACAGCTGAATTTGTAGCTACAGTTGCTGGGATATTCTGAATGATTGATCGATAATGTGCCGGACACAAAAATTCTTAAATAGAACTTGTTTATCTAGGGGGTGTCGTCAATTGCTAATGGCCTAGTGTTTTTTATAAATAATATACCAAAGATATTATTCCATGGATAGAATATAAGAAAAGACAAATTTCAAAATTAAGAAGGAAAAGTTATGGCGAACGACAATTTAAAAAAAGTTAGCGTCACCGTTCTAACAAGAAATAGTCAATCAAAGCTTAAGGAAGTCTTAAGCGCATTGTCTTCATTTGGTGAGGTTCTTGTTTATGATACGGGTTCAAAAGATTCCACATTGGATATTGCGCGTGCATTTCGCAATGTCAAAATAGCCCAGGCTCCATTTGCCGGCTTTGGGCCATCGCACAATATGGCGTCAGCAGCAGCCTCGAACAACTGGATCTTGTCTGTAGACAGCGATGAAGTTGTTACTTCCGAACTTATTCAGGAAATAGCCTCACTGGATCTGGATCCTCAAAGTGTATATTCATTTCCACGTCATAACGCATTCAATGGCAAATTTATCAGGTATTGCGGGTGGTATCCGGACCGGCAAATACGGCTTTATCATCGGATAAATACTAAATTTTCTGATGATCAGGTCCATGAGAGGATTATTTCAGAGGGCTTGCGCCATATTGCCCTCGATGGGGCTATCGTTCATTATTCCTATTCCTCAATTTCAGATTTTTTAGCAAAAATGCAATCATACTCAACCCTTTTTGCCGAGCAGTATAGAGGAAAACGCAAATCTTCTATTCTAACAGCAATTCTTCATGGCGTATGGGCATTTTGGAGAAGTTATTTGATCAAACTCGGATTTCTGGATGGTTACGAAGGTTTTGTCATATCAGCATATAATGGACATACTGCTTATTATAAATATATCAAACTCCTTGAAGCCAATCAAAGATTGAAGAAACCAGAGCCATGAGTTTTAGAATCTGTTCAAAATCTTTCTAATTTTTAAATAATCTACCACAGCCCACAGAAAACACAGAGTGAAAACATACCCCTCTGTGCTTTCTGTGGGCTCTCGTGGTAGATTATACAGATTTAAATTAGCTTTTAGGAAACCCCGAAGGTTAATAGAAATTCCCTATTATGGATTTTGCTGACGTTATTTTCCGGAGAGGTATAAATCACCTTTTTTTCTGAAGAATGTAAGGTTGCAATTTGCTGCAAGGTCTCCTTAGATTTTCTGACAATGAGTTTGCCGAGCCTTCCAAAATATCTGTTTGTCACATCAGTTGTTGTTGAGATTGATTGCGATACTTTTATTGCCCGATTGACGACAAGGACTAAATGATCATAATCTTTGCTTCCTCCTGGCAGGATTGCAGAAAGCAATTTTTTATTGGAGTCAAGACTATCGAGAATTTGATCCTTTTTATCGACAAGTTCGTGGATGCATTTATTGATATGTAAATAGCTTTCATTTTTTGCATCTTCTCTTGCATCAGGGCTCCAGCAGATGGCATCAATGGTATCCATGATCATCATGTTAAGCTTAAATAATTCTACCCACATCAAGGCAGTGTGCTTTATCATGCGAATCGTTCGCAAACTTAGAGTGCAAGCTGCTTTTTTGCAAGTATATGTCAGCGATGCAGAAAAGATCGAAGAAGCTTTTTTTTCCCAGGGAATGTTGACCGGTTCGGAATAATGCCCTTTGATTGCCCATACCCATTGCCGATATGAACGGGAAAGTTTACTTTGCTGTTCAGAGCAGCTCATGATCCTCGATGCGGTGAGCAAGCATTGAGCGGCCACTCTTATGGATGCCTCATCGCAAAGAGAATAAAGAGCCCTTCCGATAAATAATTGGACAAGATTTTGCGGTTGCCGATAAACTTCTATGCGTCTATGCCAACGCCATAGCGCATGAACAGTATTGAATTTAGTAAAGATATTCCATAGAAATGGGGAAATCCTCATTGATGCAGGTGTACATAGATAGGTCCTGGTTTGAACGAGGGAAAGAAGAGGTTTGATCAGCATATAGTCGCTCTTTTCATAAACAAATTTAACGCAAAGAGGCAAAAGGCGTAATCATACCATTACCCATAAGTATAGACTTTAATTCAACACAAAGGCACGAAGGCACCAAGACGCTAAGAGGGAAGGGCCTCTAGGTCAAAATTTCTTTGTTTCTTTGGGACTTCGTGCCTTTGTGTTGAATTTTTTAAGTTACTCTACACATCTACTTTCTAAGTGTCAAGTGATCTTTCTTGCAATTTCCCTGTGACTAAATATGAGCTTCATAGCTCGCAAATTTAGTTGTAAGTGACTTTTAAATTTTGGTGTGTTAGGATCGGGACGTTTTAATATAGATCAACCTTTTAAATCAATGGAATGCCGACTGATGTTAAGTGAAATAAAGAATATAAAAAGATTATTAATCTTCTTTGCGATAGTGATTTTATCATTGCAAAAACCTATTTCAGGAGTTGCCGAAGAGGCGACTTCCCCTATTATCGTTTGTCTGGACACAGAGGCAAAACTAATTCCGGTTTACCTTACCCGTTTTGATTCGAAGGAATCCTCCTTTAGTCCGGAATATCATAAACAGCTGGAGAAAATCCTGCAATTTGATTTAAGCAATAATGGGATGACAAGTATAGTCCCTTCCACAAGTGAGAGGGAGGGGTTTGCAAAAGCGGAAGAATTTAATATTCGACCCTCCGATTCGAGTTGGAAGGCTTTGGGTGCTTATTATGTGATCAAGATAAAAGTTAATAATAAGCAACTTTCTGCCCGTTTGTTTTCGGCCAATTCAGACAATGTTAAAAGTGTGGATAATATTGAACTGACAGGTCTGGTGAATAGCGACAGGAAAAAGATCCATCAATTGTCTGATACATTGCATAGAGCTTTATTCAACACAAGAGGTATTGCTTCGACAAAAATCTTGTACACGATAAAAAATAGAGAAAATAATGGTGCATGGTGCTCAGAATTATGGGAGTGCGACTATGATGGGGCTAATGCCCATAAATTATCCTTGAGTGAATCTGGTTATGTAGTCACGCCTGTTTATATGCCTCCTAAGACGGGATTTAACAGCGGGACTGTTTTTTATGTTTCCTATCAGACCGGGCAGCCAAAAATTTATTATCAATCTTTAACTGAAAATGCTTTGCCAAGGCGCCTTAATTTGATGCGCGGCAATCAATTGATGCCTGCGATATCGCGTGCACGCGATAAAATCGCTTTTATTTGCGATCTGACAGGGAATCCCGATCTGTTTATCCAACCGTTCAATCCCGAAGGGGGGCCGCTCGGCAAGCCTTATCAGATTTTTTCTGCCCGCCTTGCAACACAAGGATCCCCGGCTTTTAGCCCGGATGGCACCCGGATTGCGTTTGTATCGAATAAAGATGGCTCAGCGAGAATTTATGTGATGGATGTTCCTGCCCCAGGTATTAGTTTAAAGGATATCAAGGCGAAATTGCTTACTAAATGCAATAAGGAAAGCTCAGCCCCGGCCTGGTCGCCGGATGGCACAAAGCTTGCCTATTGTTCGATGGTGAAAGGAGTGAGGCAGATTTGGGTATATGATTTTACAACAAAAGAAGAAAAACAGTTGACACAAGGCCCAAACAATAAAGAAAACCCGACATGGGCTCCGAATAGTTTACATCTGGCATTCAATACGAGCGATACCGGGTCATGTGAATTATTTATGATCAATTTAAATCAGCCAAATGCTATTAAAATCAGTTCCGGAGCCGGAGAAAAAAGATTCCCTTCATGGGAGCCCAGATCAGAATAACTATGAAAGAAGACGGTTCTTATTATTTGATTATTGAGGCAAAAAAAGCCCAAAAGCATTATTTTGCAGATTTATATCGCTATAAAGAATTATTGTTGTTTTTGGCTTGGCGCGATGTTTTGGTCCGCTATAAGCAGGCATTTTTCGGTGTTGCCTGGGGAGTGTTCCGTCCGCTCTTAAGTATAATCGCTTTTACATTTATCTTCGGCAGGATCGCCGGGTTCCCTTCAAATGAAGTATACTATCCCCTTTTCGTTCTTGCAGGGATGCTGCCGTGGCTATTTATCTCTAATAACGTACTAGATACATGCCAGGGGTTGGTTAACAATGCCCCTCTTGTTTCAAAAGTTTATTTTCCACGAATGATCATTCCCATGGCACAAGTACTTATGAATTTAGTCGATTTTTTCGTTTCTGTTATTTTAATACTTATCATGGGAATTGTTACCCATTCATTTAACTGGTTAACTTTCCTGACTTTGCCGCTTTGGATCACACTTATGATCCTTTTATCGACCGGGGTTGGTCTATGGCTTTCCTCTTTAACGGTGCTTTACAGGGATATTCGCCTTTTGGTTCCATTTTTTGTGCAATTTGGTATGTTTATTTCGCCTATTGGCTATAGTTTTGCCATCATTCCGGAAAAGTGGCAGCTCTTATACAGTTTAAATCCTCTTGTAGGTATTATCAATGGTTTTCGATGGGCTTTTTTTGGTATAGTTGATCCTCTATTTGTGCCATCGGTCATTATTGCCCTTTTTGTTACAGGTGCTCTTCTCATTTCGGGATTTAATTTTTTTAGAAATATGGAAAATACTTTTGCGGATACAATTTAATGATGATCACTGCTGACAATATTTCTAAAAAATATCGGATTTATCACCAGCCAAAAGATAGTTATGGCACCCTTGTCAGCACTTTATCATCGTATATAAAAAAATTCTTTAAAAGAAACAGTGAAAGTCAACCCTATGAGGAGTTTTGGGCTCTTCGCGATGTTTGTTTTTCCATTGCCGAAGGAGATCGTTTGGGCATTATCGGAAAGAATGGGGCTGGCAAATCGACATTATTGAAAATTTTATCGCGCATTGTTCAGCCGACAACGGGGCATGTTAAAATTCGCAAGCGCGTTTCTTGTCTTTTAGAAGTTGGAACAGGTTTTCATCCTGAATTGACCGGAAGGGAAAATATTTATCTTAATGGGGCTATTTTGGGGATGACCAAGTCTGAAATTATGAGAAAGTTTGATGAGATTGTCGCCTTTGCTGAAATTACGCAATTTCTGGACACTCCTGTTAAAAGATTTTCCAGCGGCATGCATATGAGGCTTGGGTTTGCTATTGCTGCTCATTTAGACCCTGAAATTTTGATTGTCGATGAAGTGCTGGCTGTCGGCGACCTGCAATTTCAGAAAAAATGCTTAAATAAATTGGAACAGTTAAACAGCCAAGGCAGAACCGTCATTTTTGTGAGCCACGATGTGGGGTCGGTTCTGTCCCTGTGCAATAAGGGAATGTACCTGGAAAAAGGCAGGCTCGTCAAATTTGGAGATGTTGAGATGTGCGTTAATGCCTATATGCAGAATAATTGCATCCAAGACTATGCGTGGAGAGGAGCTGTGGGCGATGAGCATATTCAGATCATGTCAGTCAAATTACAATCTGATATAAATGGTCGCAAATTTATTTATAAGGGTGATCCTGTTGTCGTTGAGGTAGAGTATGAGATACTTAAATCTAACGAAAACCTTATCCTGGATATTAGTATTTGGAATTCGCGCCATCAATTTTTGGCTCGCTCCCATACCTTTGCTTCGAGCCTTCATGCAAAGCTCTTTGCAGAAAAAGGAAAACATTGCGCCTCTTTCACGATCGATTCCAGGCAGTTTCATGAAGGGGAGTATTTGTTGAAATTAGAATGCTCTCTCCATCAGCAAAGACAAATTGTCGACGAGGAGATCATCTTAAAATTTCCCATCTATGATCAGGCAGATCATGGAGGTAAAAAAATTTACAAAGAAGGGATTTCCCTTGGTTCAGCTTGGGTTCATAAGGCATAACCAGGCGACTTTTTATTAAAACGATTTATTGAAACACAGAGACACAGAGGACACAGAGATTTTTTTTGCTTCCACGAAAAAAAAGATGTGTAATAGCTTGTCTCTGTGTTCTCCGTGCCTCTGTGTTTAAAATATTTGTTTTAATGCTCAGTCACCTGGCGAAATACCGGATTCTTTTGCAAAATAACAGTTCGCATGTTAAGATAGACGCAAAAACTATTAGAAGGATTTGATTTCATGTCATTATGTCGCTTTACCTGCACCTTGCTGATGTTAGCTCTACTTACTTCTCCATTAACTCTGTTCTCTATGCCACGAGACCAGATGATCATCAAAGAATCCATTGTCTATCCTACAGAAGAAGATTTTGACTGCCACAGCTCTTCTTTAGTGGAAATTTCTCCGGGGGTATTATGTGCTGCCTGGAAAGGAGGCCCTGGCAAAGGCCAGAGTAATGTGGACATGAAGCAAAATGTAGGGATTTGGCTCTCTTTTTTCAAAGATGGCGAATGGAATGGTCCAAAGCAAATTGTCGGTGTCCCAGATTCCGTATGCTGGACGCCGGTATTGATGAAACATCCCAATGGGGAATTACTCTTATTTTATCGTGTAGGCCCAGATCCGAGACGCGCTGCCTCCATGTGTAAACGCTCCTTCGATAATGGGGAGACTTGGGGAAAAGAAGAACTTATGCCTGCAGGGATTATAGGACCGACAAGGTCAAAGCCTCTTATCGACAGCGAAGGAAAGATGATTTGCGGCTCTTCAGTAGAGGTTGGTGAGCCGGATGATGAATATAAGGCAACAGCATGCTGGGTTGAAACCTATTCGGATCATCAGTGGTCCAAGTCTGGGCCAATTGAAATACCGGGAAAAAGATTTGGTTGCATCGAACCGGTTTTGTTTTGGGACATTCATGGGACATTAAAGTTGGTATGCCGGGACAGATCAAACCGGATTAAGTCTGAAGGATGGGTGTGGATGGCTGAGTCGGAAGATGGAGGAAAGAGCTGGTCTGCATTGAGAAAGACTGACCTGCCTAATCCAGATTCAGGTATCGAAGTCGTTATGCTAGGAGATAATCGCATTTTAATGCTTTACAATCATTCCCACACAAAGAGATACCCGCTTAGTATGGCGATTTCTAAAGATGGGGGAAATTCATGGAGCCGCTTGTGCGATCTTGAGGAAAAATGTGGAGAGTTTCCTTCGGCAATTGTTGATTCCCAAGGACACCTGCATGTCACCTATGCCTGGACAGCCACTGGAAAAACCCAAAGACAGGTCAAACATATCATTGTCGATCTGGATTTAGTATGAGACGAGCAATAAAGTGGTTCCTTCCCTTCATGATATTATTTGGAGCCGCTTTATTCTCTTTTTCATCCTCTCAGAAAAATCAGGATGAAGATTGTCCTTTTTGCAATGCAAAAGTATTAGACTTGCAAAAATTTTATGAAGATGACCTTGTTGTAGCTTTATTAACGCATAAGCCCATTGTTCCCGGACACTGCCTGATTATCCCAAAAAGACATGTCGAGCGTTTTGAGGGGCTGTCTGAGAATGAATTGATGCAAATTGGTCAGGTGATCAAAAAAGTAGATATGGCTGCGCAAAAAGTATTTAAGGCAAAATCTTATTTATTGCTGCAGAAAAATGGAAAAGAGGCGGGGCAGACCGTGCCCCATGTTCATTTTCATTATATCCCCCGGCAAGAAGGGGATGATTCTGTCATTGGTTTTATGATAAGAATGTATATGGCTAACTTGAGCAGCCCTATAAAACCAGATGTTATACACAAGATGGTAGAAGAGATGCAAATGGCTTTAGAACCTTAGATTTTGAACAGGTTCTTAGGCTCTAGTGAGACTGGAGAGTTTTGTGATTTCCCGACCCGCGGCATCAAAATTATTGGGATTGCGCCATTTGTGGTAGGCATTTTTTAGAAATGGCCATTCAAGGCTTGTAGCGGCATACCAGGCGGTATCCCGATTACGGGACTTATAAATGATTGCTTGTCTGAACACTCCTTCATATAATAAACCTAGCCGTTCAGCCGCATGTCTTGAAGGTGCGTTCAGGGCGTCGCATTTCCATTCAATCCGCCTAAAACCCGCTTCAAATGCCCATTCAATCATAAGCAGCAAACTTTCAGTTCCTGCCCGAGTACGTTGTAATAATGGGGATAAATGAATGTGGCCTATTTCAATAGATCCAATTTTGGGATCAATTCTTAAGTAGCTTGCAACACCTGCGGGCCCCTTGTCACTGATTAGGCAATAGAATTTTGTATCTTCCGTAAAACAAGTCGCCATTGCCCACTGGTGAAAGTCTTCTTCTCTTTTAAAGGGCCCATAAGGCAGATATGTCCAGTTTGCCCCTGTTGAATCCATGGAAAAGGCCGAATACAGGGAAGGGAGATGTGCCGCTGTGAGGGGCACAACAGAAACAGCCGATCCTTCGAGTTTAGAAAAATTTGGTAAAGGAGGAGGGGTATAATTTGTAACCGGGTATCCTATTGGTTGCCCTAATTCATTTTTGTACATCTTCATTTATGCTACTAACCTTTATATAGTATTATACCGAACGTGATTCAAAAATTGGTTTTTGACTGCGTTGGCTTTGCATCAAAATTTTTGTCTTCACTCGTGCCTTGGCCATTGGCAATGGCCCCTCGCTCCAGACGAAAAATTTTGAGCAGCCTCCTTGTCAAAATCCCAACTTTTGAACCACCTTCGGTATATCGTCAACTTATATCATAACTTCTCTTATTTTGACGGTTGATGTCAGTTGGAAATCAGAAATATCCAAAATTCTCCCGATTTTTAATCATATGTTACTTAATTTATAGATATAAGTAATGTATACTGCACTTAAAATTCTCGGAAAGTCTGAAATTCACCAAAAAAAGCGACTCATGTAAAACCGTTTTACATAATCAAGCAGCTCATCTTCCATCCGATAGAAATGAAATACAATTATTTTTACTGTCAATTGGGTGCTTTTTTAATATGTAGAGTTTTCCCGACAGCATCGATCCATTTTTTACATAGATCGCTTTCTATTGCACAAACATGGGCTGCGTGTACATCCCCTAAAGAAAGCTTGTTCAATCCCTCTTTCATCTCTTCGAGATGTTCTTTTTCTTCGAGCAAAATCGACTTGACAGCAACAGCGGAACGACTATTTCGAAGAACTGCGTCATAAATTGGATAAAGCTGTGCGGCCCGCAGTTCAATTGCATAAGTGACGAGTAAATAGGCGGCTTCTTTAATAGAGTTTTTGGAAAACCCATTACTTTTAAGATAACGGGATGCTTTTACATCGAGCGCAGTCAAATAATGCAATGTGCTTCTTTCTCCCAGCATAGAGCCAAGAGAGTAATCTTCTAAACAGGCGGAGGAGATTTTTTCGATTTGCCTCTTCAGGTAATGGGCATGGCGGAATTCTTCAGCTGCGTGCTTGAGCATCTCTTCTTTGACTAAAGTCGGATGTTCGCAGGCAGCAATTTTTCTGGCCCCGCAATTTTCAAGATAAGAAAGGGTATTTAGCCATCTGGCATGCAGGAAATGAGAGCTGACAATATGGTCAAGCAAGGGTTCCAACTGTTCAGCAAAAGAAATAAATCCATTCATAGATCTCCTTCGAGTGTAAGAATAATGTGATCATAAATAAAATCCAATTCATCCCGATTAATGCAATAGGGAGGCAGAACATATAGGACATTGCCTAAAGGGCGAAGGATAATGCCTCTATCTATGAAAAATTTGTACAGACTGTCGCGGATCGATTGAAAGTATGTCGTTTTTTTCGTTTGATACTCTAAAGCTAAAATCGTTCCTAAGGCTTCGCAACGCTTGAGTTTTGGATGGCCGTTCCATTTTTTGCAGAAAGCCTTGTGGGATGAAGCAATCATTTTCCTTTGCAGAAAACAGCTTTCTTTCAGTAAAAGATCAAGGCTTGCAAGGGCGCTTACGCATGCAATCGGGTTGGCAGCATAAGAATGGCCGTGCAGGAAGGCAGAAGAGAGATGATTGCCAAGAAAGGCGTTAAATATTCTCTCTGTGCAAGCTGTGGCTGCTAATGGCAAAAAGCCGCCTGTTAATCCCTTGGAAAGGCAAATCATATCAGGGGTTTGCTTAAGCTGATCACAGGCAAAAAGAGTGCCTGTCCGTCCAAATCCTGTCATCACCTCATCGGCAATGGTTAATACATCGTGCTGTCTGCAGCATTGGATGAGTTTGTTTAATCCATCTGCCGGGTAGATGATCATCCCCCCAGATCCCAGGACAAGAGGTTCAAAGATAAAACAGGCAACCTTTTCCTTTCTTAAAATAGTTTGAAGCTGATAAATGGACTGTGATTCATCTCCCTTAATTGGAGGGTCGATGGTTTCAACAGCAAAGAAGTGGCTCCAAAAGGGTCGATTGAGCTCATTTTTTCCCGATGCAGACATGGCTCCAAAGGTATCGCCATGATAACTATTTTTGAAACAAATGATTTTTGTGCGATCAATATTTTGATTATGCCAAAATTGCAAGGCAATTTTGAGTGCCACTTCAACGGCTGTCGACCCATTATCTGAATAAAAGATTTTGGACATATTACCTGGCAGGATGGAAAGAAGGCCGGAGGCTAAATCCACAGCAGGGGCATGGGTAAAATCGGCAAAAATGACATGTTCCAGTTGACCTGCCTGAGATTTGATTTTTTCGACAATATAGGGATGGGCATGTCCATGAAGGTTAACCCACCAGGAAGAAATGCCGTCCAAATAAGGTTTTCCATCTATATCATAAAGATATAGTCCTTTACCTTTGACAATAGGGATTGGCAAGCGTGCCGTCTTCATTTGCGTAAACGGGTGCCACACACACTCGCGGTCTTTCTGGCTCAAGAGATGAGCGGAAGCTGATATTGCCATTGTTTTGCGTACCTTTGAATTGTTTGTCTGTTTATCGAAGTTTCTGGAAGCAGCCTATTAAAAAATGGAACCCGGGAGTTCCTTAAAATTGCGGTTTCACTGTCGATATTGGGCTCGCCATTGAAGATGATGCCGGAAACTGGGATATGATGCCGTTTTAGGGCATCGAGAGTCAATAATGTATGGTTGATGCTTCCCAGATAGTGTTTTGAAACGACGATCCACTGGCATTTCCATGTCTTAAACAGGTCGATGCTCAAACTTTCAGTTAGAATGGGGACATAGACCCCCCCTACGCTTTCGATGATCAGGGGTGATGTCGTTTCAGGAGGGATAATTGCTTGCAGATCGATGCAAATATTTTCCATCCTGGCTGCATGGTGAGGAGAGGCATCCATTTTTAAAGAATAGGCGGGCGGATGAACGCGATGTTTTTTTGCACACAGCAACTTTTTCATGATAGCCGAATCGCAATTACCGTCCACACCGCATTGAACAGGTTTCCAGTAATCGCCATTTAAAAGAGTGGTCAAAATGGCTGCAGCAATTGTTTTTCCCACTTCAGTGCCTATTCCTGCAACGATGATGTTTTTCACGAAACGATCTCCATTAAGGTCTGCAGTTCGTTTTTTGTATTAAAAGAGTGCAGGCAGATGCGCAAGATTTCGTGCCCTCTTTGCACTGTCGGGCTTAATAGAGGTTTGACATCGAATCCCGTCTTTGCAAGCTTTTGGGCCATATACCTGGCTTCCTTATTTCCATTCATCTTTATTGACTGGATTTGTGTGCCTGATGATTCTGCATATATCTTGTTGCATTGATCAATCAATCGATGCAGACGGGATCTTTCTGGTTCGCATTTCGGAAAATAGTCATAGCTGCATTTAATGGCAGCGAAGGAAAAAAAAGGTAACGCAGTTGTATAAATGAAGGGGGTAGCAAAATTGATGAGGCTGTCGATCAATCCCCTTCTTCCCAGGACAATGGCCCCATGCGTACCAAGAGCCTTGCCAAAGGTAACAATCAGGGCAAAGGTGCTAGAGTGCAGGTCGGCCTCAGCAACGAGCCCGCGTCCTTTTGGGCCGTATACTCCTACTGCATGAGCTTCATCTACGATTAAATGAGCATCATATCTTTTTGCAAGTGTGGAGATGTCAACGAGCGGGGCCCTTTTTCCGCTTGTAGAGTAAATCGATTCAATGCAGATAAAACGATTTCCTTTTGCGGACCCATTTTTAAGACGCTGTTCGAGATGGGCCAAATTATTGTGCTTGAATGGGTAAGATTGCGCCCTGCTCAAGCGAATCCCGTCCCGGGTGGAAGCATGGACCCTGGAATCAAAAAAAATGGTGTCAATTTGCCTTGCAACAGTAGAGAGAAGCCCTACATTCGCCATATAACCGCAATTAAAGATAACGCCGGAATCAAAGGCATGGAATGCGGCAATTGTGTTTTCCAAGTCTTGAGCGTATTGTGAATTGCCCGAGAGGAGGCGGGATCCTGTCGACCCAAACCCCTTTAGATCATTTGGCAGCCTATGCTGTTCTAAAATAATTGAATCCATTAGATCAGAGGATCTGGCGAGTCCTAAGTAATCGTTTGAAGAAAAATCGATCAAAGGTAAAACGGGTGTCAATTGCCGGAAATTATTTTGCTTTTTTCTTAAAAGCAGCTGGTTTTCCAGAGATAATGTCATGAGGCACCAGCCTTAGCAAAAGCGGGACGCATTTTGAGTCCTAAAAGTTCAAACATCTTTCTGTCACTATCGATCGATGTATTGGCTACAGTGAGCAGCTTTTCTCCGGAAAAAATAGAGTTGGCTCCGGCTAAAAAACAAAGGGCTTGCGCTTCATAGGTCATGTCAATTCGGCCGCAGGACAAGCGCACCATGGCTTTTGGCATGACGATCCTGGCAATGGCAACGATGCGAACCATCTCCCATATAGAAATCTGGGGAAGATTTTCAAGAGGCGTGCCTGGAATTGTACTTAAGCGGTTAATCGGCACTGATTCCGGATGGGGATTTCTTTTGCATAGGGTAAGTAATAGTTCCAGCCTGTCCTGTACTGATTCGCCCATGCCTAAAATTCCGCCGCAGCATACGCTTAAATTTGCATTCTCTACGGCATCTAAAGTTTTTAGTCTATCCTGGTAGCTTCTTGTTGAAGTAATTTGGGGATAGAATTTTTCAGAAGTATCGAGATTATGGTTATAGGCATAAAGGCCGGCTTCCTTTAGGCGTTTTCCTTGGGTTTCATCGATCATTCCAAGCGTGCAGCACACCTCTACTCCAAGCTCAGTAATCCCTTTGACCATCTTTATAATTTCGTCAAATGCTTTGTTGTTGCGCGGGGCTCTCCAGGCTGCCCCTAAACAAATACGAGTAGCCCCCCGGCTTATTGCTTTCTTCGCTTCGCTTAAAACCGCTTCGTATTCCATCATGGCTGTTGCTTGAACCGGGGTCTGATAACGGGATGATTGTGCACAATACCGGCAATCTTCCGGACAGCCCCCTGTCTTAATTGAGATGAGATTGCACACCTGAATTTCTGACACCTCATGAAATTGGGCATGAATGGTGTGGGATTTAGCAATCAAGTCGAGGAACGGCAATTGATAAAGTTCTTCTAATTCTGTGATTGTCCAATCATATTTCAACATTATTTACTTCCTTTCTTGCTTTGAAATGAATATTATCGATGGTTTAACCGGATTTTCAATGGAAAACCATTGTTTTGGATATTTCAAAAACTAGAAACTGGTTTACATAAACCGATATGAGATTTAATTTGAATGCAAATTTCGATATTTTCCTCTGGATCTTCCATTTTTTTAAAAACTAGAAAAGAGTTTATAATGTTTTAAACGAAGGTTGGTTTTTTTATGCTTGATGTCATATGTGGAAATAAAAATGTCACAAAAATTCTGATCTTTTTGTTTGTCAACGGCAAATGTTATGGAACTCAGCTTCATCGCTCTTTCAAAACTTCTCTTACGCCTATCCAGAAGGCGTTAGATCGATTAGAAAAAGGTGGAGTGATTACAAGTTATTATGAGGGGAAGACAAGGCTTTATCAGTTTAATCCTTCTTATCCTCTTTTAAGTGAACTGGAGCAGTTGCTAAAAAAGGCATATACCTTGTTAGCGGCTCATGAAAAAAAACAGTGTTACCTCATAAAAGAGGATTTAGCTCAAGCCGCAATCAATTACAATAAAAACCACACACTGCTTACCCTTTGGGAAAAGCTTAAGAAGGTGACTAAATTGGTTTTCCATGCAAAAACCAAATCAAAAAATGAGCAGGGGTGGAATGGAAAGGGGTATGGAGAAGTTATCCTGACCAGGCAAGGCCCTGACATACTGGTCTTTCATGAAAAAGGAAGCTGGCAGGACAAACAAGGCACGGAAGTGAGCTTTAGCAACACTTTCCGATGGACATTAGATCGCAGTAAAGGGGTTATTTCCCTGGAACATTTGCGTCATGGGGCTGACAGGCCTGTATTTCTTTTCTATCTTACCCCATCGGGCAAGCAGTGCCTCTCTTCTGTAGATTCTCACCTTTGTGAAGAAGACTCTTATTTCGGTCAAATTTATTATGATTCGAATGGCTTGCATTTATGCTGGAGAGTCATAGGACCCAAAAAAAATGAGGAGCTCGATTATTATTATTCCTGATAAATAGACTTGATGTATGGCTTATCTTGAGAACATTCAGGCTAGCAGAAATAAAATGGCGCAGTAGTGGCACCCACTTCCCCCAAGAACAAATAAATGCCAAATGCCATGATTGAACCGCAAATTTTCCCAGACAAAGAAAATAGAACCTAAAGTGTAGCATAACCCTCCTATGCCCACTAGGACGAGAGTGGAGGTGGAAAGTGTTTCCATTAGCGTCGACCAACTGACAACGACCAACCATCCCATGAGAAGATAGGTAATAAGAGAGAACGTTTTAAGTCGATCGATAGCGAAAATTTTAAATAGAATACCAACAACGGCAATGCTCCACTCAATGGTAAGTAGAATCCAACCGCTAGTTTCCCTCAAAGGGCCTAATGTGAAGGGAGTGTAGGAACCTGCAATTAAAAGATAGATGCAAGCGTGATCCACAACCCTTAAATGTTTTTTGCTATGCAACGTTTTGCAGCCATGGTAGAAGGTAGAAGCAAAATAGAGTAAAATCAGCGTCACCCCATAGATGGTATAACTCGCAATATGCCAAGCATCGCCCTTCAAACTACTGTACACAATCAAAATAGGAAAGCCGAACATACTTAGGAGCAATCCGATGAAATGCGTCCATTGGTTGACTCGTTCTTCTCTTACAGTCTCCCCAGAAATTGGGCAAATGTCGTCTATCATACCTTATTTACCAGCCTCTTGCTGAAAATTCTCGTCTTTCCAATAGAATATCACAATGACGGATCAATGAAAATTAAAAAAAATTTAGGTAAAATAAAAAAAGCCGAAATCGATCGGATCTCCTCTGCATTTGAACATTAGGATCTTCAATTGGAGAGTAATAGGACCAAAAAAAATGAAGAGCTCGATTATTATTCCTGATAAATTGACTTAATGTATCCAATTCTATACAATAAAGTTGGTATGGTATATGAATATGAACATTAAAAATACACCCATTCCTGTCAAACGAGCTTTGAAAAAGCTCGGTCAGGATCTTTGCAATGCCAGAAAAAGACGCCGAATCCCCATGCAACTTGCTGCGGAACGAGCGTCTATTACCCGCGCTACTTTAAGCAAAATTGAAAGGGGGGAAGAGGGGGTCTCATTGGGGGCATATGCCCGGGTTTTATTTGTTTTAGGCATGGTCGGACGACTAGCTGAATTAGTCGACTCTGCATCAGATCAATTAGGTCTGGAATTGGAAGAGGAAAATTTGCCGAAACGGATCCGAATTTCCAAAAAAGACAGTAGTGGTACTTAAGATGGAACAGGCTATCCTTGTCTACGTGGATCTCTTAGGAGTCCCGCTAAAAGTAGGTCAGCTTTGGGGACGTTTTCGCAATGGACGAGAAAGTATGTCCTTTGAATATGACAGGGAGTGGCTGCAGCATACAAACCGATTTTCACTGGACCCGGCTTTAAAATTAGCTGGCGGCTCTTTTCATGCATCAGCTGATAAGCCGATTTTTGGAGCCATTGATGATTCTGCTCCTGATCGTTGGGGACGCCTGCTCATGCGGCGTTCTGAGAGAAAAGATGCTGAAAAAGAGAAAAGAACCCCGCGCGCTTTAAAAGAAATCGATTTCTTATTAATGGTTGATGACGAAGGCAGACAAGGAGCCATCCGCTTTAAAGAGAGTGAGCAGGGTCCTTTTCTAACGACTTATCATAAGAATCATATTCCCCCTTTAGTTTCAGTTGGTAAACTTCTTACAGCAGCAACTCACGTTTTGCAGGATTCGGATACTGAAGAAGACCTTCGATTATTGCTGGCTCCCGGATCATCTTTAGGCGGAGCCAGACCCAAGGCTTCTGTAAGGGATAAAGATGGGCACTTAAGCATTGCTAAATTTCCAAGCGATAGCGATGAAATAAATATCATTGCATGGGAAGCGGTTACTCTTACTCTAGCCGGCAAAGCAGGAATTGATGTCCCTCAATGGCGTCTCGAATCTATCGGTCACAAGCAAATTCTTATATCCAGGCGGTTTGATCGAAAAGGTTACTTTCGTATTCCATTCCTGTCTGCTATGAGCGCTCTTTCTGCGAGAGATAATGAAATGCATAGTTATCTTGAAATAGCAGATGCCATACGTCAAATGAGTGCTTCCCCTAAAGAAGATTTAGCATCCCTTTGGCGCCGGATTGTTTTTAATGTTTTGGTATCTAACGTAGATGACCACTTGCGTAATCACGCATTTCTTTATTCAGGCTTGCAAGGTTGGCGCATATCGCCCGCTTATGATTTGAATCCTGTGCCAACAGATATCAAACCAAGAATCCTCTCCACAGCCATCGATCTGACAGACCCCAGTGCATCCATTGATTTAGCATTGAGTGTGGCCCATTATTTTGATATCGACTCCACAGAGGCAAGAAAAATCTTGAGAGAAGTGAGTGGGGCTACGGCTTTGTGGCGAAAGGAGGCTGCGAAATTTAAAATAAAAAAAGCAGAAATCGATCGGATGTCCTCTGCATTTGAGCATGAGGATCTTCAAAAGTCTAATAACGGTTGAGATTAGAATTGCTGCACGTTCTAATTTTTTCTTGAACTATTATTGGCCAATATATAATCTCATTCACAACTCATCCAAAGAAATTCCTGATATGAAAAAAATATTACTATGTGTGCTGCTTTTTCTATTTGCCACGATTTCCGGAGCTGAATTTGATTCTCTGACTACAGACTCCCTTGCCTCTACAGAAGGGTTGTCGAGCTCAATTGTCGCCGGCCATGTGTCTGCAATTACCGGCGAGCTTGTGATCCACGAGCAGGATTTGGTTCTTCCAGGCCCTCGTCCTTTTATGCTCCAACGTACATATTGCAGTGGGGATACCTCGGGTGCCGATCTATACAGAAGTTGGCATTTTATTGAACCGACCCCAATCTTTTATTACCAGCCAGACCCCAAAGGCACAGGCACAGCGCTTGTAACATCGCCGCATGGGGCAAGAGCGAAATTTGAAGTCAGTTTGAAACACAAACCGAAAGGAAAAATAGCTTTTACATTTACTCCTACTAAAGGGTACACAAACTGTGGATCAAAAAAGATAAGTGGCAAAACAAATATCAAAAACAACATTCTTTCTTTCAATAATAGAGACAAAAAATATAGATGTTCAGGAGAGCTTATTTCTGGGGATGGTACCGCGCAACTTTTTCTACAGGGCCAAAGAGAGGGTAGCTGGGTATCCTTCGCTCTCTATGAAGAAACCAATTCAGACAGAACAAAAAAACATTTTCGCTATAATCGAGATCTCGATATAGCAGAAATTCGCCAAGGGAACCGGGCAGATACTCTTGTCTATGGTAAACTTAATTTTACCTATCCTAAACATGGTAGGGAACTCGTTGTTGACTCCTCAACAGGAAAAAAAGTCACCTATCATTTCGAAAAGAAAAAGCGAAATAAGAATGGGATAATCTGGGAAACTTTGTATTTAAATTCTATTGAAAATCCGGAAAAGCCAACTGTTAAATACTCCTACACAAAATCCTGCCGGTATGATCATCATTTAATCATCAATGAAAAAACCCTCCCCGAAGGTAGAGGTTTAAAATTTATCTATTATGAAAAGGGAGGGGACTTGGTTGATCGCGTAAAAGAAATTCAAGCTCCTATTGGGAAAAATGGGGAATATCTTGCCACGCATCGTTTTTCTTATCGCTTCAATAAATCTCAAGGGAAACTGCTATTTGGTTCTACAGATGTTATCGATCCCTACAATCAGAAGATGACCTACATTTACGACCAGGATGAACGATTAATCCATGTTCTTCGCTATAATAGCTTTGCCCAAGAAATTTCAAGGGATTCATTTTATTATGAATCGGATGGCAATCTCTTTGCCAAATATGTAAGAGATCCCTATGCCAATATTTTGAAAGGGCAAGTATTTGACTACGATGACAGGGGCAATGTAACAAGGTCGAGCAGTTACGGAAATATCACAGGAAAAAATTCGCCACAAATTATTCTGGATGGGAATTCTAAACCCGTCCCAAATGGCGCTGATTGTTATGATCATCATTTTTCCTACAGCGACGGGAATGATGTGCTCACTGACCGGGAAAGTAATGGAAAAGGAATTCTCTATAGTTACTACCCCAACAGCAGCGCAGTCACTTCAAAGCTTGTCGTCAATAGTGAAACCCAAATTTTACTCAGGGAATTTAACGACTATGATGAGAATTTGTTTCTTACTAAAAAAATAGTCGATGATGGTTCTACAAGCAATAAGGAAGATATTTCAGGAATCACTTTCAGAAAAATCACCCATTTTCTCCCCACCGCTTGCGCCCCTTTTGGTTTGCCTCAACAAGTCACCGAGACATTCTTAGATCTTAAGACAAATGAGGAAAGACAGTTAAAGCGGACTGTCAATAGCTATGCCATTGATGGAAAACTGATTCAGCAGGAAGTCTTTGATGCTGTAAATGTCCTTCAATATACTCTCTATTGGGAATATGACCCTCATGGAAATGTCGTTAAAGAGATCAATGCCCTTAAAGAGGAAATTCGAAGAAGTTACGATAAAAACGATAATCTGATCTTCGAAGAAAATGGCTCGCACGGGTTTGCTACACACTATGATTACGACCTGATGAACCGGTTAATACGGGTAGAAGAGCGGCACAAGGATGGGCGATCTTTTGAAACCCGGCATTGCTATGATCTTGTCGGAAATAGAATATCTACAACGGGCCATCAGGGGCATACCACCTATTTTTCTTATAACGATGAGAATAAGCTCCAATCCATCACTTATCCTGCGGTAGTTAGTAATGGCACTGTTGTTCAGCCAATAGAGTCATTTTTCTACGACACGTTAGGTCATCAAATCTTGCATAAGGATAGACTTGGATTTACAACGCACACACAGTACAATAGTAATGGCGACACTCTTCATATAAATTATCCGGATGGAACAAAAGAGCAATTTGAATATTACCTGAATGGGGCTCTATATAAAACTGTCCATAAAAATCAAAGCTATACTCTTTACCTAAGAGACTGCCAAAATCAGATCGTTTCGGAGGAACTCTATAGTCCTGAAGGACAGCTTTTAAGCCAAAGTAAAAGGGCCTATAAGGGCGGCCTATTGACTTCCGAAGAGGATGGGGAAGGGATGTTGACCATCTACAAATACGATGGAGCCGCCCGCCTGATTGAAAAAACAGCGGGAAAATCAAAGACAACATACATATACGATTCCCTTGGAAACATTTTTCAGGAAATCTCTTGGATTTCAGATCAAGAAGCAAGGATAAAGGAGTATACCTACGACTTAATAGGGCAAATTCTTTCAGAAGTTACTAAAGATCTGGAAGGCAGAATCTACCTTCAGACGGAATACGAATACAATTCATTTGGACAGAAAACTCAAACGAAAACGGGAAAGTCCCTTTCCCAGTCTTTCTATAGCAGCCGTCAGGAAATTCTCAAAGAGATCGACCCCGAAGGAAATGTCACGGAGTACCTGTACGACTATCGTTATCCCTTAGATGGTGGACTTGTCGGCACCAAGATTCATACAATGGATCCAATGGGAAATGTAACGATTGAGATAAAAGATCCCCTTGGAAGGACAATCGAAAGGCAAAAAGTAAATGCGTATGGGCTGCCTCTCTCACAGAAAAAATACTTGTACAATCTCGAAGGAGACTTGCTGCGCATTGAAGAAGAGAATTTGATCGATGGTGTTTATCGCTCGCAATATGTCTGTGAATGGATCTATAATTCCATGCATCAAATGATCATGCAAACCGAGAATCCCGATACTCCACACAAGCGAACAACCACCCACTCATATAATCAATCCGGCCAAAAAGCTTCTTACATAAAGCCGGATGGGACTGTTTTGTTACATGCCTATGATGCGAAAGGGAGGCTTTCCGCACTATCTGCATCTGACGGTACTATTTCTTATCGTTACACCTATAACCGGAACGACCAGGTCACTGCAGTGGAAGATGCGGTGAATAGCCAAACAACCTATCGGATCTTTACCCCCGAAGGGCGGCTCGAAAAAGAAATTTTGGGAAATGGTCTACACATCGGCTATTCCTATGATTGTCTGGACAGAAAGACGCAAATGATCCTTCCTGAAAATGTGGAAGTTCATTTTGCATATGACGCCTGCCACCTCAAGTCGGTCACATGCAATGAAATGACACATACATTTGATGCCTATGATGAATCGGGAAATCTCCTAAAAAGCACTCTGCCAAAACAAGCAGGCACAATAAGCTATCTCTATGATTGCAATCAAAGACGGCTTAGCTTAAACCATGCGGCTTTGCGGCATTCGATCCAAAGCTTTGATAAAGCGGGAAATGTTCTTTCCGATCAAATGGAAGATTCTTCAGGTACTATTCCCAGAAAGTTTCATTACGATGATCTTTATCGGCTTACATCTGAAGAAGGGGCAGAGAGTCATGATTTTGCTTATGATTCCCTTCACAACCGAATTGCCAAAGATCAACTCCCTTGTGCAATAGATTCTTTAAACCAGCTTCTGGAGCAGGATAACATTAAATACACGTACGATTGCAATGGGAATCGCATTCAAAAAAATGAGTACGGAAAGATCACCCATTATTCTTATGATGCCCTCAACCGGATGATTTCTGTCGTAACTCCTGATCAATCGGTTCATTACGTTTACGACCCATTTGATCGCCGCCTTTCAAAGGGCGAAGAGAGCTATCTCTATGATGGACAAAATGAAATTGGGATGTTCAGAAATGGGAAGATGCAAGAACTTCGCATTTTAAGCATGGATGGTTCTGAACATGGATCTGCCATAGCCATCAAACTTGACCAGGAGTTCTTCATTCCCCTTCATGACATCTTCGGCAATGTCTCAATGCTTCTGACATCTGACGGTAAACCCTCAAAAGTGTATCACTATTCTTCGTTTGGCAGTGAACTAAACGAAAATAGAGATCTCAACCCCTGGCGCTTTGCAAGTAAACGTTTTGATCCTGAGACAGGGCTAATTTATTTTGGAAGGCGCTACTATGATCCCCAGATTGCCCGCTGGACCTCTCCTGATCCTGCCGAGTTTATAGATGGTCTAAATCTCTATGCCTATTTATGTAATAATCCTCTAAACCGGATCGATGCTTATGGCCTTTGGGGGGAAAGTCTATGGGAGGGAGGTCTAAACTTTTGTAGAGGATTTGGAGCTGGGGCATACAACTTCGGTGCAGGCGCTTTCCATTCCGCCAGCAATATGGGTCATTGGCTGAACGCCGATTTTGAATATGAATACTATGGTGACTCTTCCGCTCTCAACAATAAAATGCACAATACCTGGAATGAATGGGGTGAATTGTCACAAAGGTTCCGAGAAGCTCCCATGGAAAGCCTAGGGTGTGCTTTTGCGCCCGGATGCATGAAGGCATATTATCTCGATTCAAATGCCTCACTTGCTGACCATTGTTCAGCCTATGGTGATGCCTGTTTTGACGTTGCTGTACTTGTCTCATCCGTCTTAAAGGGAACTGCTGCTTTAAGAGGGGGAGAAGCGGTAGCTTTTGATGTGGGGAGGGGGGGTGTGAAACTTATAGGGGAAGTTGAGGCCAGTGTAAACTTAGCCAAGGAATTAAACTTCACCCACGCAACAATGAAACATATGTCTAATCCCAATCGATATGTACCACGTCATATTCTTGCTGAAGCAATTAATAGTGGTACTAAAATACCAGATCCCCAAATGACTGCAAACACAACTAAAATTATTCGCAACATATTCAAAAACAACAAAGAATATGAACTGAATATTATTTATAGTGAAGTAGACAAGAAAATATTTCATTTTCATTACGAGTGAGCTGTTAAATATGGAATTAAAATTAGGTGTTTTTGAAAATGAGTACGAGGAATCGGGAAAAGGATTTTATTATCAAAATGAATATTCACTTGAATATGAAACAAATTCCTATAAAATATTTGATCAATTTTTATTAATATATGACACATTAACGATTACCTTTAATTCTTTGAATAAAAAATTTATTTCACTAGATGCTTTTACAAATAAAAAAAACTGGGTATATGTAGATAAAATAAAACTTCCAGAAATTTGCAGAGTTGGTTTATTAAAAATTCTTGAGGGGTATGAAAATACCGATCGATATTCATTTAGGTTTATACCAATTTATGAATATTCAAATGAAGGAATCCTAAAAATAAAATTAACTGATGATGATTCTAATTCTCTCTTTTTTCAAATTTCTAATGATTTAATTGTTGGTATAAAAAATCAAATAATTACATCGTTTATTATATCAAAAATTTATTTTATATAAGTGTGAATGAATGGGGTGAATTGTCCCAAAGGTTCAGAGAAGCTCCCATCGAGAGTCTAGGATGTGCTTTTGCGCCTGGATGCATGAAGGCATATTATCTCGATTCAATTGTACCATTTAGTGAGCGATGCACAGTTTATGGAGAAGCTTTTTTTGACTTTGCTGTACTTGCTTCATGCTTCTCAAAGGGAACTTCTGCTTTAAGAGGGGGAGAAGCAGTAGCATTTGATGTGGGGAAGGGGATAACGGAAGTTGCTCAAAAAATTGGACGTAACAGATTTGTTGCAGATGCAAATGCAATGGGAGCCCATTCAGTATTCAGACGTGATTCTATAACTGGTAAAATTAGCCATTATGAAACTTTTAAACCTCAAAGCAATTTTAAGAATCCAAATCCTTGGGAAAGTGTAAAAAGATACGATGGAAATGGTAAAGGGCATACTAATAAAATTCTTCAAAAGGAAATAAAAACACCCCATATGCATGATCCTCTATGTGCTGGAGGGATCAGACCCCCTCAATTATGGGAAATACCAAGGTAAAAAATGGAAAATAATTTTGAGTGGTTACAGAAATGGTATAAGTCACAATGTGATGGAGATTGGGAACATGAATATGGTATTAAAATTGAGACAGTAGATAATCCTGGTTGGTATGTAGTAATAAATTTACAAGGAACCGAATGCGAGGGGGTCCCTTTTTCTTCTGTTCAATTTGAAATTGATGAAATGAATTGGTACTTTTGTTTGCTGAGGAACAATGCATTTGAAGCATCATGTGGTTGCTGTAATCTTGATAAAGTTCTGCAAATTTTTAGAGACTGGGCGGAAAGATGCCAAAAAGACCGTTTGCCATAAGCAAGCCTTCTAACATGAAACCGGAGACAATCACGTTGATGGTATGAATGTCATGATCATTAGAGAAATTCGTTGCTTGGCAAATATGATTCTTGGAGACCCCATGTTCATTTAGAAGCCTTTAAACCCAAAGCAAAACTCCCTTACGTCAACAACCATATATTAGTACATGTTCACCAGGTCTATTCACTATAACTCAGGCCTTCAGGCTGAAGGCCTGATATATAACGATGCTACCACGTGAACATCCTCAAAGGTGGCATTAGACCTCCTCAATTATGGGAAATACCAGATTAATTGGAATACTATCTATGAATGAAAATGTTTTTTTATGGTTGCTAAAATGGTATTATGATCATTGTAATGGTGATTGGGAGCATGGACAAGGTATACATGTAGATTCAATGGATAATCCTGGTTGGTCCATTAGTATTAATTTAGAAGATACTGAATTGCAAGATCTGAATTTTCAAAAAATTGAAAAAGAGTGTTCCGATCACAACTGGCTTATTTGTTTTATTGAAAATAATAAATTTGAAGGACGATGTGGCCCAATCAATTTACCAGAAGTACTCCAAATTTTTCGGGATTGGGCGGAAAGCTGCCAGCAAGAGCGTTTGCTATAGGCATGCTTTTCTCGATATTTATGGATAAATGTTACCCTTGGTTCCTGCTGCGGTTATTCCCTCTCTGCGTGCTCTGCGATCTCTGCGGTTAAATTATTAATAATCAAATAGATAATACTAAATATAATTATGCAATAAGGCCTTCGAATTGACGCTTACCCTAAAACCGCATTTCGCAATATCCCAAGCGCACAGTTCACAGTGTACTCGATCACCATCTCCCTATTGCCGGTGGCATGCAGGCACTTGGCAAAAGGCTTTGCACCTTTCTTCCCAACCCCAACCCAAACTGTTCCTACGGGAGTTCTTTCAGTTCCTCCTGTCGGGCCTGCAACGCCGGAAACGGCTAATCCAAAATCGCTTTGCGTGACTTTAAGAAGGCCTGTTACCATAGATAAGACCGTTTGTTCGCTGACAGCCCCATATTGCGATAAAATATCTTTCGGCACTCTCAAGATCTCATGTTTCATCTCATTGGAATAGCAAACCAGACTCCCCAGAAAAAATGCCGATGCGCCGGCTTTTTGCGTCAGCCTCGAAGCGATGCTTCCTCCGGTACACGATTCGGCAAGGCTAAGTGTCAAGTGGTTTTCTATAAAAATTCGATGGATCTCTTCCTCTATTTTTCCATTCTCGGATTCAAAATAATGATCTATAAAACGAGTTTTAAGGCTCTGACAAGCCTCGGATAGTTGTTCGGACAGGTCTTTATTTTTACCTCTTACCATTGCCTCAACAGAAACAATCCCATGCGAGGGATAAATGCCAAATTCAATGCCGGGAAATTGCCTTTGCAATTCGCGCATAGAAGGGTCGATCAGGGTCTCGCTAAGGTTAAAAAAATGCAAATGACGCCTGTCGTAATGTTCTTGAGTAAAATTCTTGAGGAGGTAAGGAATGACTTGGGATTGCAAGATTGCCCGCATTTCTTTCGATACCCCAGGCATTAGGATCAGGGTGTTTTTTTCGTTATGAAAAATTAATCCCGGCGCTGTTCCCAAGTCATTTTTGAGGATGATCGCATTTTTAGGCTGCGTTGCCTGATCTTCCAGGCTGATGACGTTTGGGCCATACCGTTTCTGTAAATCTTTTAAAATTGTTTCATCCAGATAAAAATCGGAATCAAAGAGGGCTGCTGCAATTGGTCTTGTCAGATCATCGCACGTGGGCCCAAGTCCTCCGGTTGTAATGACGACTTGGCTTCGTTTCATGCTTTCGATAAAAGCCGCTTTCAATTGCGCAGGCTCATCGGAAACAACAGTGTGGCGGCTCGTTGGAAATCCATTCATCATTAATGTACGGCTGATTTCAGCGCCATTCGTATTGACGATCCGCCCCTTTAATAGTTCAGTGCCGATCGAAATGATTTCTATACTGCTTTTTTTCACTGCTTAATCCCGGTCTGGCAGACTAAATAGATTTTTAACGGCTTGCACGGATACATCCCGTCCCAGAGCTGCAATTGATTCGACCAAAGGAACTTCCTTGGGGCACACCTTTTGGCAGTTTTGCGCTTTACCACAACCTGTGACCCCCCCTTCTTCCATCATGGCATTTAGGCGTACATCCTGCTTCATTTTACCCGTTGGATTATCGTTAAAAAAACGGACCTGTGCAAAAATGAACGGCCCAACGAATTTTGAACCCTGATAGCTTTGAGGACAGGCTTCCACGCAGCATCCGCATGTCATGCATTTTGAAATCGAGTACATGACCTCTTGTTTTTCGGGGCTGATCTTAGGTCCAGGCCCTAAATCAAACGGTCCATCGACATCGACCCATGCATGGGCTTTTTTCAGATTGTCAAACATGATTGAACGGTCGACGATCAAATCGCGCACAAGGGGAAATTTCGAAAAGGGGGCTAATGTAATTTCATTTCCGTTCGTTGCTTTCAGGAGGTTTTCAATAAGAGCCGTACATGCCTGCCTCGGAAAACCATTAATGAGCATCGAACACGATCCGCACACCTCCTCCAGGCACCCTTGCTCCCATACGACCGGCGCAACCCGTTTCTTTTCCCGGTTGACCGGATTTTTTTGAATCTCCATTAAGCATGCGATGACATTCAAACCAGGCTGCTTTTCAAGGATGAATTCTTCCCAATATTGATTACCGGGCGTTCCCCGGAAAATTTTAAGGATAAAGGTATTCAATATAGCCTCCTCGAGCTTTCAATGATTAAACAAGCTCTCAATGTCCCCAGGAATATTTTTTAATGCAGGTTTCACTTTATGCGCATGCTGGTAATCCCTTAATACCGGATCGAGATGCCGGGTATCGACAGGTTCATAGCTGAGTTTCGGGCGCCCTGTTTGCGTATCATAGGTTGCAATTGTCGTGACCTGCCATTCATCGAGTCTTTGCGGGTATTCGGATTTAAAGTGGGATCCCCTTGATTCGTTGCGTGCAAGGGCTCCCATCGTAATGATTTCGGCAATATCTAACATGGGACCAAATTGCATGGCAAAGGCAAGAGACTGGTTGGCAAATCGGGAATGATCGTCCAGTGAGATGTTTTGATACCTTTCTTTAAGTGTTTGGATTTTATCTAAAGTTTCTTCAAGAGTCCGGTTATCTCTGTGCACAGTGACATATTTGACCATCCAATCGGCAAGTTCATCATGTAAACAATAGATATTTTCCTTGCCATTGCCGGCCAACAATTTTTTCTGAAGCTGTAATTCCTCTTGTATTGCGTATGAGAAGATATTATCTGGAATTTGTGTGCAATGAGTGGAGAGAGAATCGAGGTATCTTGGGACTTCCTGACCCGCAATCAACCCTGCAAAAATGCAAGACAGCAGGGAATTGGCCCCTAAACGATTTGCGCCATGATATTGATAATCGGATTCCCCGACATTAAAACAACCGGGGATATTCGTCATTTGCCGGTATCTTGACCAGCGGTCAGGATCATCTGCCGCAGGCCAATCCACCCATCCGCCCCCCATGGTATAGTGAACAGCCGGAAAAATGCGCATGGGCAATTTGGCAGGATCCTCGCCGGTAAATTTTTTATAAATATCCAAAACAGACGCTAACTTCTTTTTCTTTTCTTCCGGAAGATGGGAGACATCTAAATAAACCTGCATTTCTCCATCGACCCCTAATCCTAAATCGCAAATGCGCAAAAGCTCTCTTGAGCCGATATCGCGAGGCACTAAATTTCCAAAGGCCGGGTACATCTCTTCCAGAAAATACCAGGGCTGACCGGTAACACCGCAGGGGATTGTTCGTCCATCTGCGGTAAGAATAGTCTTTGTGGAATCGCCATAAACCCAGATGCGCCCCCCTTCGCCGCGGATCGATTCGGACATGAGGCGCATCTTATCGTTTCCAGGAATTGCTGTCGGATGGATCTGAATAAATTCCCCGTTCGCGTATTTCATTCCCTGCCGGTATAACCTGCCATTTGCGGCACCTGTGCAGAAAGTCGAATTGGTCGATTTTTTAAAGATCAGCCCGCAGCCTCCCGTAGCTATGACAACGGTATCGGCTTTAAGAACGTCTAATTTTAAGTTAAAGAGGTCCATGATGACGACTCCTCTCGCAATACCCTGTTCGTCAAGGACCAGGCGCAAAAACTCATGATTTTCAAACTTTTCCACCATTCCTTTCACTTCATAGCGGCGGACTTGTTCATCCAGGGAATAAAGGAGCTGCTGTCCTGTAGATGCCCCGCAAAAGGCTGTCCGATTGTATAATGTGCCTCCAAATCTGCGAAAATCGAGATTTCCCTCTGGAGTGCGATTAAATGGGCATCCGAAGCGGTCCATCATATAAATGATTGCAGGAGCTGCCAGGCACATTTCCAGGACAGGAGGTTGATTTGCCAGAAAGTCGCCCCCCTTGATTGTGTCGTAAGCATGGATAATCGGAGAATCATCTTCCCCCTTTAAATTGATTGCCGCATTAATACCCCCTTGCGCGCATACTGAGTGGGATCGTCTGACTTTAGTGACGGAAATAATTTGCACGCGGCAGTCGTTTTCGGCAAGTTTCATCGCTGCCGAAAGTCCGGCTAATCCTCCGCCGACAACGATCGCTTTTTTATTTTTTTCACTCATTAGGATTTACCCGGTAACTGATGATTGGTCATATTGTTTTAATATTATCTGAAAAGGCATGTCTCAGCCAATGAAAAAATAACTTGAATTTATACCGGATCGCATTGGAACATTGTAGAATATTTAACTGGTATGGTATAAATTCATTTGTTCCGGTATAAAAGTAGAGGAAGATCATGTTGCAAATACCCGTTTTCCAGACTAATTGGAAAGAACACACTTTCCAGATTAACGGCTTGACTAAAGTTCACATTGTAGACGATGCCAGGACAATCATGTTCGAATTTGATAACGCGAGAAGCGCCCAGGCATATGTCGAAAGTATTAATATAGCTGCTTTAAAAATGCTCAAAAACATCCTGTCGCTCTGTGTTGCCGATCCCACCAAACAAGCAAATACCAATAATTTTCATCGCAAGTGTTCTCGGGGATTTAGGCTAAACCTAAAGGATGATAAATCTTCTATAAAGACAATTTTCGATGTATTCGTATTCATTAGCGATTTATCTCCTCCAGCGGAAAATAGGTCTTATACGGTTAGTTATAACCCTGCTCTTAAGGGAAATTATACCCTTGAAAAAATAAATCCGGCCTATCCAAATACTTTTGGAAACACTCCCTATACAGTAAACCAAATGGCACATAGTCCTAGTATCGCCACAATGCACATGAGAGCGTTTGAAAAATAGCGCATCATTTGTTGGGAGCGTATGGATAAAGTGATTCCCCAGGTAATCATAGCTGTCCATAGCCCATTAAACGCATGAAAACAAGCAGTCAATACAAGCAAAGTATAAAATGCGAGCATGAAGGGCGACTTAAATGTTTCCCGCAGCATGAATAATTCAACGGAGCCAAAGTTGTCGGCGACGGCAATTGGCTGTCCCGTACCGCTCAATTTCTCTTTAAAGATTTTTTTAGCTTCTACGGGTGTTAAAATTTCGATGCCATGTTTTGAGGCCAGATCATTTAATTTTTCGTCAGGAGTGACTTGTACAGCGTATAAAGGCTTATTGTCAGTTTGCGTCGATAAGGGATATTGCAAAAAACGCATATGGACAACATGGGCAAATATACCAAGGATCAAAAACCATGCCGTGATCCTTTGCCAGGTGAAAGCATGGTTGACGGGATATTGAGGAAGATATGGTGCCTTGCCAGTGTTGCCAAAAGAATTAAATTTTGCTTTTGAATATTTGATTCCCCAGATCAGATGAATCAGGATGGGAATGGCCAGCACTGCAACCTCGACCGCAGGTAAAAATGGAATCTCGTGTATAGAGTTGACCGAACGGATAAATCCGTCAGGTGTTAAGGCCGCCTGCGAATTCGTAAATAAATGGACACATAAGTAAACGACGAGCCAAATCCCCGATAGAGAGTGGAGACGGTGCCATAAAAAATCTTTGGAAGTCATTCGGGTAATGTTTTGGGAAGTAGTCATCTAATAAGAACCTATTTAAAATTCAAACAAATTAAACACAAAGGCACGAAGGCTCAAAGGCACAAAGAGAGAATTCAATCCTTAGTGTCTTTGTGCCTTTGTGTTTAATATTTCTTTGCCTTCAGTAATCTAAGACAGTTTATAAGACTTCTGCAATTGTCTCATGTTGTCCATGTGAGACAATTGCAAAAGTCTTAGATTATTCAGGGCTAGCAAAATATTCAACGCAAAGGCGCAAAGACGCAAAGATAAAAACAAGTTCAAGAATTGGCTTCTAACGTATCTCAAATTAAGCCGCTACTTAAAAGGCGATTTCAGAGCGCTTTAAATCTCCTTAGCTCGCCTTTCAAGTAGCGGCTTAAAGCGTCTCACTTTTATCGGGTCACCCGATAAAAGTGAATGGGTCAAATCAAGCTATAAATTTCCTTATGTACAGTCTTTATCGTTTTTATCGTTATATCGTTAGAATCGTTGACTATGCCTGTGAAGCCAATTCTTGAACCTGTTTTTATCTTTGCGCCTTTGCGTTGAATTATTATCGGTTGCTCTTAATCCAAAGACTTTTGCAATTGTCTCATGTCGTCCATGTCCATAATACAAAGCGGGCAAGGGCATGGGCAAGGAAATGAATTATGCATCAGATCTATTTTTCAGCACTTCTTTCACTATCCATTTATATGTTTCGTTAAAACTCTTTAAGTGAACAATTTGCTCCTCATCTAAATCATCTGGAAGTGCATTTAAGGGAAGTCTAGTTACTGAATCTTCAGTGACATCAATTTCTATTTTATACAAAATATTGTATTTAGTTAAATAAGTCCTTGGGTCCAAACACTTAACGATTATTGAGTGAGTAGCCTCCTCGTAGCTTGCCGAATATAAAAGTTTCGTTCCGTCATCTAATTCATCCTGAAAGGTCGATGCATTGTTATTATTTGCCTTCAGGTATTCAATCATCGGATAGAGTTCTTTTGTAAGTTCTGACGGATCTGATGGCTGATCAGCTTTTTGGAGACCCGGGTTAACTTCTGATGCTTTGGTTTGATCTGGTACTGTAGTATCCCCTGCTGTTTTAGGAATCTTTGGGCTTGTTTGCTCTGTTTTATCTGGCTCTTTTGCTGGAGTGTCTTTTTTAGCCTTAGGGATCTGTGGCACAGCCTGCTGTGTTTTGTCTGGTTCTTTTGCTGAAGTAGTATCCCCTGCTGTTTTAAGGATCTCTGGCTTAGCATATTCTGTTTTGACTGGCTCTTTTGCTGGAGTATTATCCTTTACTGTTTTAGGGATCTCTGACTTAACCTGTTGTGTTTTTGCTGGTTCTTGAACTGGTGTATCATGTTCAGTTTTAGCAACTTGTGGATTTGTTTCTAGTGGAGTTGCAGATGAAGGATCTTCTTTTGAAGGATTTTTGGGCTGTTCAGGGGAGATTAATTTTCTGATCTCTTCGTTTGCAACCTGCTCGAGGGCTTTAGCGTTGAATTTTTTATGGCTGTCCGGGGGAGAATTTTGAAATAAAATAGCAAAGGCTTGATCCTTTATTTTTGAAGAAACATTTTTTACGTCAAATTGACTGCCGGATTTACATGCATTCTCGATCACTCGCAATCCAAGACTTCTCTTATTGACATAAAAGGTCTGATTTTTGTGTGTATCATCCCGCATGACTTCGAGCTTAATGGCTTTCCCAAAAAGGGACATGATGAACCCCGTAAAGGAACCATATGCCCGTACCTGGATGTCGCTCAATTTTCCAGAACCGTCATTCACATGCAAATTTAACCTGCTGCCGGTGATTGTACCCTGTTGAACTACACCTTGTTTAATTGGATCCATACTCATCTCCATTTCTCACAGATCTATATATTTATACTAACACAAACTAGAAAAAATCATCACATCAAATTTTAAGAAAAAATAAAATAATTAATTGTAATTTCCAAAAAAATAAGTTATAATAAGTGCTATATAGGTGGAGGTTTATGAATAACAATTATCTATATGAAGAACACTATAACCGTTATTTAACAAACATCAATCAATGGCTCCCAGACGGGCTAATTGAAGTGGACATCAACACGCTACAATATTTAAACTTGCTCCATTTTAAAAGAGAAGAATCTGCCGATCCGCAATTCATGCATTACTTTAAAGCGAGCGAATCGAATGGTAAACTCACCTTATCAAATCAGTACTTTGTCATCTGGATTACTCCAGACATTCAAGATGATATTCCGCAAACTCAAGTCCTCATTGCTTTGAACAAGGAAAGCGGAATCCATCTTGAACTTGGATTTGTCACCAATGGCATTTATAACAATTCCCGTATTGTTTTAAACATTTTGGAAAAATATTTAAAAGACATACAGGAAACGGAAGAAACAATTGAAAATATTAAGTAATTAAAATCCCTTACTCGCAAGATTAGTGAGTTTTTCAAGAACGCGGTTGTTTCTTGCCACAAAATCGTTTAAAGCGCCCGGGTCCATCTCCCGTTGCGACAATAGCGAAAGCTCGTACGCTTGTTTGACCAGATCTTTAGCAAGCTCCGGATCGACATGATCGACCTTTTGGATCGCGGCAATTAGAGGGTTATTTGTATTGACGACAAATGTATGTTCTGCCAAATGTCTCATCTCAGCCGATCCGGCTTTGCGGTCCATGCTCATCAAATAATCTCTCATGCGACGTTTGTTTTCATCGATCATCACAAACCCGGTCACATTATCATTGGCCAAACTTTTTGCCTCGACCTTAATCGAATCATCCCCCAATTTTGCGCGGATAAAATCGGCTAAATGGGCACCTTCCGTTTTTCCGGAAGGATCAAGCACGATTTTTTCTTTGCTTTTGTCGATGATACTTTCATCGATACCGGCATCAATTCGTTGAAATGTCACAGGGGCTAATTTTTTTTCCAGGTATTGCATCAGGTAAGGATCGATAGGGGCGTCTGCACATAGAACTTCAATCCCCTGGTTGTGGTACATATCCAGAAAATGAGCAAAATGGGCAGGATCTCTTGTGTAAAAAATTTTATCCCGATTTTTTTCCCGGTTGACTTCGATGTACTCTTCAATGGTCATCCAGTTACCTTGAGTATTTTTCCAGATGAGAAACTCTTTTGCCCTCTCATAAAATTTATCGTCTTCGAGGATGCCCAATTTGATGACCATGGAAATATCATGCCAGCTGGCAATGAATTTATCTTTTTCGTTGCGATAAAGATTATTCAGACTGTCTGAAACTTTTTTTGAGATATGTCCGGACAGTTGTCTGACGGTCCTATCCATTTGTAGATAGCTTCTGGAAATATTTAACGGAATATCGGGGCTGTCGATCACTCCATGAAGGGCCAGAAGATAGTTGGGAATGATGTCTTTGCAGTTATCCGAAACAAAAACCCGATTGCAATAAAGTTTAACTGTCGACTTGTTAATATCAAACCCTTGCCGCAATTTCGGAAAATATAAAATCCCCTTCATATGAAAAGGGTAATCGACATTCAAGTGTACCCAGAACAATGGATCCTCTTCTGAAGGATATAAGTAATGGAAGAAATCGAGGTACTCTTCAGTTGTACACTCTGAGGCCGGTTTAATCCATAAGGGCTGTTTACTATTGATCAGCGTATCGTTAAGATAAATCGGGTATGGCAGAAAGGAGCAGTAGTGCTTGAGGATTTCCTTCAGCTTATGTATTTCAAGGTATTCCTCGTTACTTTTATCGATAAAAAGAGTAATTTCTGTTCCACGCGTATTTCTGGATCCTTTTTCAATAGTATATTCACTGGATCCGTCGCAGGACCATAAAACCGGTTCGGCACCCTGGCTGTAAGAAAGAGTATTGATTTCTACTTTTTCAGCAACCATATAAGCCGAATAAAATCCAAGACCAAAATGTCCGATGATCTGATCGCTCTCTTTGTTCGTTTTATATTTATTGATAAAATCTTCCGCACCGGAAAAGGCAATTTGCGCAATATACTTTTGCACCTCTTCGGCCGTCATTCCGATCCCATTATCGATAAATGTCAATGTATGTTCTTCTTTATTTACCCGTATTTCGATTTTAAATTCTTCATTGCCAAGATGAAAGATTCCCTGATCGGCCAGGATCTTCAGCTTATGAATGGCATCCCCGGCATTCGACACGAGCTCACGGACAAAAATATCGTGTTCGGAATAAAGCCAGCGTTTGATAATGGGTAAGATGTTTTCACTATGGACTTCCAGTTTTTGTTTGCTCATTTGATTCCTCAATTGTTGATCATTTATTGTAAGAGATTATAGGGATTTTTTCTTTTGCTGCAATGGTGTTTTTCGTGGCCTGGTTTCTTTACGGACAATGGACTTCATGGACGACATGAGACAATTGCAAAAGTCTTAGGTTACTCAGGGCCAGCAAAACATTCAACGCAAAGGCGCAAAGATAAAAACAGGTTCAAAAATTGGCTTCTAACGTATCTTAAGTTAAGCCGCTACTTAAAAGGCGATTTCAGAGCGCTTTAAATCTCTTTGGCTCGCCTTTCAAGTAGCGGCTTAAAGCGTCTCACTTTTATCGGATTACCCGATAAAAGTGAATGGGTCAAATCAAGCTATAAATTTCCTTATATATACCGAAAGTGATTCAAAAATTGGTTTTTGACCGCGTCGGCTTTGCATCAAAATTTTTGTCTTCACTCGTGCCTTGCCATAGGCAATGGTCACTCATTCCAGACGAAAAATTTTGAGCAGCCTCCTTGTCAAAATCCCAACTTTTGAACCACCTTCGGTATACAGTCTTTATCCTTTTTATCGTTATATCGTTATAATCGTTGATCATGTCTGTGACGTATATTCTTGAAAGCTGTTTATTATCTTTGCGTCTTTGCGCCTTTGCGTTGAATTATTATCGATTGCTCTTAATCAAAGACTTTTGTAATTGTCTTATGAAGTCCATTGTCCATAAAACAAAGAACGAGATCGCAAATCGATATAATCTTTTAGCTATCTTGCAACTTTTTGCTTCTTATTAATTTGAAGATACGTTACACTTTAGGGTAATAAAAAACAGCTACGGAGTGTTAAAATGGCAAAAAAACGGGAAAAAGTCAAAATGAAAAGCTCAGAAAGCCCTTTTCATTATTATACAGAAAAAAATAAAACAAATACCCCCGACCGTATGGAATTCATGAAGTACGATCCGAGTCCACAAGTACGTAAACATGTGATGTTTAAAGAAGCTAAATAGCCTAAATAGCCTAAATAGGTATACATGTTCGAGCTGTCTGTTGCTTGCAAGTATCTCATACCCCATCGACGGCAGCTCTCTGTCTCTATTATCAGCCTTGTTTCCATGTTAGTTATCGGTCTTGTGGTCTGGCTGATCCTTGTTTTTTTTTCCGTAAAGGATGGACTTGAGAATGGCTGGATCAATAAAATCGTTGCTCTGACAGCTCCAATTCGAATTACCCCTACAGATGAGTACTATAAATCCTACTATTATCTTATCGATAGTTTAAGCAGCAACTCATCCTATAAGAATAAAAATATTCAGGAAAAATTGCATAGTATTGCAACTGACCCTTACGATCCTGATAATGATGAAGAATTGCCAGCTTCCTGGCCAAGCCCCTTATTAAACGAGTTCCTTTCTCTCAAAGATCTCGTAAAAGAAGCATACGAAAGCGCGAAATACCCAGGTGCTACCGTTTCTGATTTTGAAACTGCCGCCGCTCATCTGCATTTGACGCTTTTGCGTAAAGGTCTGCATTCAGACATTGATCCTGACGAAACCCAAGTTGCACAACAATATTTGGAACATTCTACCTATATCGGATCATTTGATGACGACAACCCAACGTTATCGGCAATGCTCCTGCCTCCCACAATACGCGATTGGGAAAACCTTAAGGAGATGGCAAGACAGGCTTATGTTACAGAAACCATAAGTTCAGAACTAGCCGCACTCCCCTCTTCAGACAAAAGGAGTATTCTTTTAAAAGACCACCCGAAATTTGGACACGGGGTATTAGTTCCGCAAAGCTTTAAGGAAGCTGGTGTTCTGATCGGCGATAGAGGTTATGTTTCTTATCCGTCGCTTACCTCGAGTACAGTTCAGGAACAACGCATTCCCATATATATCGCCGGTTTTTTTGACCCGGGGATCATGCCGGTCAGCAGCAAATATGTTCTTGCCAATGATGAACTGATCAGTGCCATCCGAAATTCGATCGACTCTGAAGATGCTTTAATGAGCAATGGGATCAGTGTACGCTTTGCACATTTAAGCGATGCCCCTCAAATTAAAGCGCACATTCTTCAGGAAATGGAAAAACGAAAGATCACCTCATATTGGCACGTGGAAACATATCGGGAATATCCATTTGCTAAAGACCTCATCCAACAGCTTCAAAGCGAAAAAAACCTCTTCTCCATCATCTCCTTAATTATTATTATCGTTGCCTGTTCTAATATTATTTCCATGTTGATCATTCTCGTTAACGATAAAAAGCTGGAAATTGGAATTTTACGCTCTATGGGCGCGTCTTCTTTAAGCATTGCAACTATTTTTGGCTTATGCGGCATTACCATGGGGGCTGTCGGCAGCACGATTGGCACTTTTGCAGCGCTGCTAACCCTCCGCTACATTAACGAAATCGTGTTCTTCATGACAACAATTCAAGGGCATGATCTGTTCAATCCTTTATTTTATGGATCCGTACTGCCATCAGAGGTTAGCATGGATTCGCTGCTCCTTGTCATTGCGGCAACGGCCTGTATTTCTCTTTTGGCAGGCGTAGTTCCAGCCATCAAGGCAAGCATGCTCCGGCCCTCTGCAATATTAAGGTCGGAGTAACTATGGGCACACAACTACCGATTATACTGCAGGCAAAAAAAATAAAAAAGGCATTCTATCAACCAGTGGAAGTAGAGGTGTTGAAAGAAATCAACCTCACTGTCTGTGCTGGGGATACGGTGGCAATCATGGGCAGATCCGGCGAGGGAAAAAGCACTTTATTGCAAATTCTTGGAACTTTGGACAATCCCACTTCAGGCAATCTGGAAATCGACGGGGCTCCTGTGACTGCATTTAATAAATCGATGCTCCGGAACAAAAAATTTGGATTTATATTTCAATCCTTTCACCTTCTCGAAGATTATACTGCAATAGAAAATGTCTTAATGCCGGCCCGTATCGGCAGACAGCCTGCACAAAAAGGTACCGTCGTTCATGAAAGGGCATGCAATCTTTTAAAAGAGGTGGGGTTGCACAAACGCCTGCATTTTAATACAAAACTTCTTTCCGGCGGTGAAAAACAACGTGTGAGCATTGCGAGAGCGCTTTGCAATGATCCGGATATAATCCTTGCCGACGAACCATCCGGGAATCTCGACCGGCAGACGGCTAAAGATATTCATGAATTGCTTTTGCGATTTGTCGGTCAATTCAATAAAACGCTTATTGTGGTGACCCATGACATAGAACTTGCCAAACTTTGTAAGTACCAGTATCGGATGATGGATGGAAAACTCGAATTAATTACGCGACCGTGAGCGTGCCCGAATTTATTGGCCATTTCCGAATTCAAAAAACGTGCCCGTGAGCGTGCCCGTGCCCGTGCCCGAGTAAATTTATCTTTTCCGAATTCAAAAAACGTGCCCGTGAGCGTGCCCGTGCCCGTGCCCGAATTTATTGACCATTTCCGAATTTTCTCTCTGAAATTTGAGAAAATAAAAAAAAACGGAAAAGATGAATTTACTCGGGCACGGGACGGGCACGCTCACGGGCACGGGGTAAGAAAACGGAAAAGATGAATTTACTCGGGCACCGGCACGGGCACGCTCACGGGCACGAGGTAAGAAAACGGAAATGATTAATAGAATCGGGCACGGGCACGGGCACGCTCACGGGCACGGGGTTCGAGCATTATACGGAAAAGATGAATTTACTCGGGCACCGGCACGGGCACGCTCACGGGCACGAGGTAAGAAAACGGAAAAGATGAATTTACTCGGGCACCGGCACGGGCACGCTCACGGGCACGGGGTAAGAAAACGGAAAAGATGAATTTACTCGGGCACCGGCACGGGCACGCTCACGGGCACGGGGTAAGAAAACGGAAAAGATGAATTTACTCGGGCACCGGCACGGGCACGCTCACGGGCACGGGGTAAGAAAACGGAAAAGATGAATTTACTCGGGCACGAGCACGCTCACGGGCACGGAGTTCGAGCATTATTAGGGTTTGGTGAAATTTACAACTTCAATGTTGAGTTAAATTCAGTTAATAGATAAAATAGGTGCAAACACTAACGATGTTATCTTTCGCAGGCTCTAATTTCTTGATTTTTTGAGGATTATGTTGAATTTACTAATTCTTGGCCTTCTCAAAAAAAATTTCCTGGCACTTTGCCAAACTTATTACTCAAATCTGATCCAAAATTATGATCGAACCCATAACTAAAGGCTTCATATGTCGGCGCCAACTTATTCACATCCAGCTTTCAGCAGATGGAGAAATGCTTTGTGGCCAGTTCATGCTTATGAACTAAAAAAGCTGATCCCCATGTTGCTTATTTTCTTTCTCATCTCTTTTGACTACAACCTCCTGCGAATATTAAAAGATACAGTTGTCGTTACGGCCAAATCTTCTGGCGCTGAAGTGATCCCATTTATTAAAGTATGGGTCATGTTCCCGGGCGCAATTCTCCTGACATTCCTTTTTACCCGCCTTTCGAACCGTTTTACACGGGAAACTGTTTTTTATGCAATGCTTTCTATCTTTCTTGGTTATTTTTTACTCTTTGTGACCATCCTTTATCCGGCACGGGACTATCTGCATCCGAATGAAACTGCCGATGCATTAGAAAAAGTATTTCCAGTTGGCCTCAAAGGCCTCATTGCCATGTTTCGAAACTGGACATTTACGACATTTTATGTGATGGCAGAACTTTGGAGCAACATTATATTATCGCTCTTGTTTTGGGGATTTGCCAATCAGGTGACCAGGCTTGGCGAAGCTAAACGATTTTATGGATTATTTGGCATTGGAGCCAATTCATCAGGAGTCGCAGCAGGTTGTGCATCCGTATGGTTCTCCAGCCAGCAGTTCAATGAATATCTTCCCTTTGGTTCAGATGCATGGGAACAGTCGATGATCTTTTTAATCGGCTTAATATTTATCGCTGGGATCGCCGCTATGATCATCTTTCGCTGGTTCAATAAAAATATCTTAACTGACTCGCGGTTTTACGATGAATCGAAAAGTCAAAATGCAGCCGAAGTGCGCGGAAAACTATCGATGAGGGAAAGCATTGCCTATCTTATGCGCTCCCGCTACATGATCTGTATCGCTTTTATTATCATTGCCTATAACCTCGTCATTAATCTCGTCGAAGTGGTTTGGAAACACCAAATGAGGGAGCTTTACCCATCCCCTATCGATTATAACCTTTACTATAGCCATGTGACTACGATCATCGGTATTATCGCCACCTTCGCCGCTTTATTTGTTTCCGGCAATTCAATCCGTAAAGGAGGTTGGACATTTACCGCCTTGATCACGCCTATTATTTTACTGGTGACAAGCATAGGTTTTTTTGGATTTTTCTTTGCCAAAGGAAGTATGTCTGATGTAGTCATCCAATACCTCAATGTCACCCCATTGACTTTGGTAGTATTCTTTGGTTCTGCACAAAATATTTTAAGCAGAGCTGCAAAATACACCGTTTTTGATTCTACGAAAGAAATGGCTTTCGTCCCTCTTAGCCCCGAAGAGCAGTTAAAAGGAAAACCAATTGTCGACGGGATCTGCTCGCGCCTCGGAAAATCGGGCGGATCTGTTATCCATCAATCCTTATTGATATCATTGGCTACAATCACAGCAAGCGCACCTTACGTTGCAGGATTCTTATTAGCTACCATCGTGCTTTGGATTATAGCAGTGCGCATTCTTGGTCAAAAATTTAACTCATTGACAAGCACAAGCACAGACAAAAAACCAGTTCAGCAGTCTTCTCAAGAACTTGTTGACATAAACCCTGTAGTTATTCTTCCAACTTCATGAATTGACAGATTCTTATTTAATAAATTTTATTTTGATTTTAATTTAAATGTATTATATAATTACTATTTAACAAAGGGATATAAATGAAGCAACAACAAACAGGGAGCATTAACGATTTTGGTCCCATTCGTTCTTGTTTTTGGCCCATTTACAATTGGGAAATAAAAAAAATTCTCCCGATGTTCCTGATGATCTTTTTAATTTGTTTTAATCAAAACGTTTTAAGGAACATGAAGGATGCCCTTGTTGTCACTGCATCCGGGGCCGAGGTTATTCCTTTTATCAAAGTTTGGGCTCTCCTGCCGACAGCTATTCTGCTCACAATCATCTTTACAAAGTTATCGCAGTATTTTAGCCAGGAGAAGGTCTTTTACTTAATGACAAGCGGATTTTTAGTTACTTTTGCATTTTTTGCTTTCGTGGTGTACCCCTTAAGAGACGCCCTTCATCCGCACGATCTGGCCGATAAAATGGAAGTGATGCTTCCTGCTGGCTTTAAGGGACTGATTTCCATGTTTCGTTATTGGTCCTTTACAGGCTTTTATGTGATGGCTGAAATGTGGAGCTGCATGGTACTCAGCGTGCTATTTTGGGGTTTTGCCAATCAGGTCACCCGCATCTCCGAGGCTCGCCGATTTTATGGTGTTCTTGGGATTGGGGCAAATTTGTCGGCAGTGGCTGCCGGGCAGTCAGCCATCCAATTATCCCAGATTCCCCAAATGATGGGCAGTTTCTTTACCGGAAGGGAAGAATGGGAACAAGTACAGATCGTGCTTGTATCAGTGATTATTATTTGCGGACTTGCTACGATGATGATCTTTAGGTGGATCAATCGCCAAATGCTGATTCAGAATAATTTAAATGCAACCGGTCAGACAAGCCCAAATCCAATAAAAAAGAAACAGAAACTTTCTTTCAGAGAAAGTATTTTATCGCTGTCTAAATCAAAACACCTCATGTGCATTGCTGTTATAGTCGTCTCCTATAATCTTGTGATCAACCTTGTCGAGGTCGTTTGGAAAGATCAATTGCGGCTCATTTATCCAAATCCGATAGAACTGAACACCTACATGAACAACCTGACATCAGCAATTGGAATTTTTTCTACAATCACAGCAGTCTTCATGGCAAAAATTATCAACCGGTTCGGATGGACTAAAACCGCTTTGATCACTCCTGTCGTTATGTTAGTGACATGCGCCGGATTCTTCTCATTCTTGTTCTTAAAAGAACACCTTAGCGGTCTTGTCATCACCTTGTTAGGGACTACTCCTCTTGTCATTGCTGTCTTCTTTGGCGGGGTGCAAAACTGCCTGAGCAAGGCAGCCAAGTTTTCTGTTTTTGATGCCACCTCCAACATGGCTTATATCCCCCTTGATTCGGAAACAAAATTAAAAGGAAAAGCGGCAATTGACGGCGTTGGTTCAAGGTTTGGCAAGTCTGGAAGTTCATTCATCCATCAAATTTTACTCATGATTTTCTCTACCTTAACCGCAAGCGCGCCTTATGTTGCAGGTTTTCTCTTTTTGGTCATCGGTTTTTGGATCCAATCTGTGCGCTCACTTGGAAAGCAGTTATCAGAAAGTGCCCATAATCAAAATGAACAGGAAGCTTACGAAAAGACCGTGCAACTGGAGCCAAGTGGAGCTGAGGGCAGCGCCAGTGTGATCAATGGTTCAGAGTTGCCCGTTGCAACAACAGGCTAAGAGCTAAGACTTATACTAATAGTTAAGTAGCTAAAGACAGGTCTATGATGCGTGCAAAAAAGCTACTGTCTGTAACCTCATCCGAGACTCCGTTGACGTGGATCAGCACAGGACGGAGAACGATACCGAACTCATCGTGGCCCACCAGAGAGCTCTCAACAGAATAAATGAGCAAATGGGATAAATTAGCCTAGAAATGTGAAAATTATCTTAAGAACAAATCTTTTCAAGATAATTACCAATAGCATCCAAATCAGCTTTACCTTCTGCGACTGATACGACAAACTCAAGAAAATCATCCGCATCATATTTAACGGTCTTTCCATTAACTCTGAGAAATGCTAAAGCAGTCGCTGCCGCAGTTCTTTTATTTCCGTCAAAAAATGCATGATTTTTGGCTATATAGAAAAGATATGCCGCAGCTTTATTGTAAATGGTTTTATGCAATTCTTCTCCAAATACAGCCATCATAGGAGCTGAAACGGCAGATTCCAATAAGCCTTTTTCTCTTATTCCAACAAAACCACCAAATTTTTCAATCAGAGAATCATGCAATTCAATAACTTGTTCAAGAGAGAGGTAATTCATCGATCAGATAATTTTTGCATGAGTTCAGCGTCATCTTGAAGAATATTTTTAAGTTCTTTTTTGAAGGATTTATTATCCAAAAATTGCGGTGGATTTTCCACAGCATCTCTAGCTAAAAGTCCAATTAAGTAATCTTTCATACTTTGATGCAGAGCAGAAGCTTTCATTTTAGCAATGGTGTGCAAGTCGATAGGACAATCAAAGGTAAAGCGAATAACATCCTTATGCGCACTCATAATCACCTCCTAATTTAGGGATACCTTTATTATATCTTATTATCTTATTTACGACAATAAGATTATATTTACGACAGCAGTTCCCTCAAATAAAATTTGATTAAATTTTTTAGGATAAGCTAGCTTTTGTTATAAATATTTACTGTTCAATGACTTTAAACTATTTAACGCAGAGGCGCAAAGTCGCAAAGACGAGAGAGTGATCGGTAATTCGCGTGTAAATGAAAGTGTTGATGATGGGTTTAACGAGACCGTCTTTAGTCTGATTAGATGGACTTTTAGAAATTACCCTAGGCAGGGCTCTCGCGCCCTGACTACTTTGGAGTGCCGGGAATGACTTTGGGAACGATCACTTCATCGATCAGTCCATAGGCTTTGGCTTCTTCAGCGCTCATGTAAAAATCACGCTCTGAATCGGCGGTAATTTTTTCTAGTGTCTGTCCGGTATGGAAAGCCATAATTTTATGCAGCAATTGCTTCAAAACGAGAATCTCCTTGGCTTGCAGGGCAATCTCTGCAGATGTACCTCCGATGCCGCCAGAGGGTTGGTGCATCATCATGCGGCTGTTGGGTAAAGCAAAGCGCTTGCCCTTAGTTCCGGCAGTCAGCAGCAACGCACCCATCGATGAAGCTTGACCAATGCAGTAGGTATTGACAGGGCAACCCATCCATTGCAATGTATCATAGATGGCTAAACCGGCTGAAATATAACCGCCGGCAGAATTGATATAGATATGAACTTCTTTCTTCGGATCTTCCATTCGCAAAAATAAAAGCTGCGCGACGACAACGTTGGCTACATGATCAGTAATGTCTGTTCCGATAAAGATGATCCGGTCTTTAAGAAGACGAGAATAAATATCCATTGATCGCTCGCCGCGACCTGTGTCTTCGATAACGTATGGAGTAAGAGATGCTTGTGGTCTTTTTTCAGACATAATCCAACCTCATTGTTAACTTGCTTTCAATTCTTTTAGCAACTGTTCTTAAAATTGAGATAAATGCAATCAAGGCAAGATGTCTTGTTTTACCTGTATGCAATAACGACCAGGGCGAGGACGCCCTGGCTACCTTCTTTGCTCAATTTTATGAGCAGTTGCTTCTTTTGTCTGTTTTTGATCAATGATAAAGTCCAATACCTTTTCCCTTAATAACTGTTGCCTGATTTGATTCATAGCTTTTTCGGTATCTTCAGGTGATAAATGTTTCATTTGACCTCCGGATCTCATGAAGGCTTGACGCGACCATTCATTTGTCACCTCTTCCTGAGAAACCTGGATCTTATGATTGTTTGCAAACTCCTGAAACAGGAAAAAGAGGCGGATATCTGATTTCATGTGTTCAAACATGCGGCTCATTTCTGCAGCTATTTCTTCTTCCGACAAGTTCTTTGCATGTAATTCTTCATGGATGACTTTTGCATTTTCAGAAATATAGCGATTTACATTGGAAACAGGCACATCAAAATGATACTGAGTAACAATCTCTTTAAACAATTGATTGCGTTTCATTTGCCTTTGCTCCTGAGCCATGTAATTTGTCAGATAAGTAGTGACCTTTTCCTTCAAATCCTCAACATCATTAGCACCGTATTGTCTGGCAAACTCATCATTGAATTCAGGCATAGTGCCCTCAAAAACGCCATGAACAGTCACTCGTATGTGAGTCGGTGTAAAGTGATGCTTATGGTCGTGTTCCTCTCCTGCCTCGCAATGTTTACAATCTGCAGGATCAGACTCATCTTCACTCAATCCCTCAACGACATCCCCCTTGGATGTCCCGATCACTAATTTACGCATCCAGGCATCCATCTTGTCAGCCGCAATTTGAACGCGTGTCTTATTAAATAAAGGCTTTGCAATTTTATCCCCCCCCTCCGGATTCTCATCGAGGGAAACAATATCGAGATCGACAAAATCATTCTCCTGTGCTTTGCGGTCTGTGATTTCCTGCCATGCAGCTTTTTGTGATTTAAGGCTGTCTAAGTAAGTGTTGATCTCCTTTTGCGTAATAGACGGCTGTGGTTCCGTTTTTAGATCGAGGTGTTCTGCGTTGATCAATGGTGCGTTTGGATATACTTCATAGTCATAAAATAACACTGCACCGTTGTCGACATCCAGCGACTTGACCTCTGCAGCATAGAAGTTTTTGCCAAAGGGATATTCATGGGTCAGTTGCAGCGATTCGCGAAATGCCATATTGAGCAAGGTGTCTTTCAACTCTTGATGGACAGCTTTAGAGTAGTGCTGCAAAACAAAAGACTCGGGAGCTTTTCCCTTGCGAAATCCCGGGACGGAAATTTGCTTACCTACAATTCTGATCGCTTGTTGACTTGCGTTTTTCACCATCTTTGGCCGGACAGTGATCTCAGCTTGGATGCGGCACTCAGGTTTTCTAACCAGAACGACTGAAATATTTTCGTTCTCGAATATGTTTTGTGGATTTGACAAGATACACCTCTATAGAAGAATAAAAAAAGCGGGTGATGAGGCTCGAACTCACGACCCTCACGTTGGCAACGTGATGCTCTACCACTGAGCTACACCCGCATAAAGTAGATATTCAAAGACAATTGCGTGGACAATTGCGCGCTTCCTAAGCGGGCAATGAGGCTCGAACTCACGACATTCACCTTGGGAAGGTGACGCTCTACCAACTGAGCTATACCCGCATCTGGAAGAAACGACAATATAGAATTTATCCGTTTTTTTTTGCAAGCAAAAAAAACAACTTCAAAAAAATTTCTGTTAAATAAATTTTTTGTTTGCCTTTGTACAAAAAAAACGATAAAAATTGATGACAAGTAGTAAGCACAAATATATACTGCAAGGCTTTAACCCAATTACGTGAGTCTTTATGCTCAATTTTCGCAAACTTAAGCACGATTTTGCACCTGCAATCACCAAAGAAGGACGCATTCTTTTCGACAAAAAAGCTGTAAGATCTGCAAAAATTTTAAAAATGACTACGCAAACAGTTCGTTTAAGCTGCCGTGTGCTTGGAAATTTCGATCACGCATACATTTGTGAAATCGAAATCAACCGCAAAGATTCCACAACGACCGATTCCGATTGCGACTGCCCATACAAATATGATTGCCAGCATTTAGCCGCTTTTCTTTTCCATTTGGAGAATCATTTCGAGGAAATGGTCGTCGAGTACTCCAAGGAAATGAAATTAGAACAGACAGGCAATGCAAACGAAAAAGAAAAGGCCGCCCTGCTGGAAACCTTCAAAGAGGTGGAAAGCAAAGAAATGCTAAGACGGGGACGAAAACAGCAAAAAGAACTTCTCCAGGAATATATCAGCGCCTCTGCAGTCTTGGGAAATTCCCCGTTTTTCCTTCCGGATGAACATCTTGTTCCCGATAAGGCGGAACTGGCAATCATTTTGACAACAACACCACAGCAATATACCGAAATTCAAATTGCTCTAAGACTCCCCTACCGCTCAAAACCGCTTATCATCCCTAATATTAAAGATTTTTTTGACTCTTTGCGCTACGGAGAACCTCTCTACATAGGCAACAAACGTTATTTTTTTACAGACGACTCATTCAATGCATGCGGCTTGAAAATCTTGCATATGATCATGAGCAGCGCCAGATTTTCCGAAATTAAGGATGAGCGGACGCTTCGTTTTGCTTTTATCGATATAGAATCTTTTGGCATGATTTTAGCCTATGCCTATGAAAAGGCAACACTCGACCATGCGTCAAAAAGAAAAATTTTGGAGGAAGGAGAAGTCGACTGCCCGGCTCTCCCTTTTTTTTATTTCAACAGTTTAGAAGACCCTCTTCGCTTTTCCCCTTTGACTGCACAACTTAAAGTGGAATTGGAATATCTCAACATTCAATCGCCAAAGATCTTATTAAAACCGGAAATCTTACTGGCAGGAAAATCGATAAAAATCGAAGAGACATGCTTTTTCGAATGCGCAAAACCAGGCATGCTTTATAAAAATATTTATGCAAGATTTCAGCCGGAACTTAAGCGCAAGCACCTGAGAAATATCCCTGTTATAAGAAACATTGCCATTTCAGAACCATTGTTCGGCACATTCGTTGAAAATTCCCTTCATGAGTTCATGCGTTTTGCAGAAGTTTCCAATAAAGAGATCATAGAACAGTTTGTCACCATGCCATTTGTAGGACAAATTGCTGCAGAGTGCAATATAGAATATCTCGATGGTGAACTGGAAGCTTCCCTTAATTTTATCTATGATGAGATAAAAGTTCCTGCAGCCAACGTAAAGCTCACACTTGATCATATCCTGCCCTTTGTGACAGAACAAGGTATTTTAGCCCGTAATCTTACTGAAGAGCAAAAAATCATTACAGACCTGTTTCAAGACTTTATTTACGATCAGACTACAGGCGTATATAAAATTAAAAACGAGAAAAAAATTGTCGAGTTCATGACCGAGATCATCCCTCGCAATCAACATCGCGTTACCTTTCATTGCCCCGAGAATCTTCTCGATCAGTTCATATATGATGAAACTACTTTTACCCTTAATTTGCATGAAAGCGAACGGGTGGATGCATATATTGTCGATCTTCATGTCAATGGACATCTGTCCGGAACTACTGTCGACCAGTTATGGGAATGCATTTCCTCAAAGCGGGCTTTTATTGAATTGTCCTCAAAACCTGGGCACAAACTTAAGGGCGACTTAAACCACCGGCATCAAAAAATATTGATACTCGATCTCGATAAATTAACACCTGTTGTACAAATTTTTGATGAAATTGGAATTAACGTCCTTAGCACACACAGGGAAGAAAGGCCTCTTTGGAGTTTGTCCAGTCTGGCAGCGGATCAATTTGAAAAGTTACCCATTACATTTTCAATGAGTCCGAAACTTGTGGAAATCCAGGAGCAAATGCTTGGCAAACTGCCTTTGGTCACGCAAGATGTACCAACCGAAATTCAGGCGGTATGCCGAACCTATCAGGTAGATGGCATTTCCTGGTTAGAACGATTGCGCCAGATGCATTTGAATGGCATTTTAGCCGATGACATGGGCCTTGGAAAAACACTGCAGGCAATTGCTGCTATTACCCAAAATCAAATGAAATGTCCCGATTCCCTTTCGCTTATTGTCTGTCCAACCTCTTTGGTCCACAACTGGAAGGAAGAATTTACAAAATTCAATCCCAGACTGAAAGTTCTGGCATTAGATGGCACGCCCACCCAACGCAAGAAATTACTGACGGAAATTAAAAGCTTTGATGTCGTGATCACATCCTACAGTCTCATTCAAAAAGACATAGAGATCTATAAAATGATCCCATTTTCTTATGCGATCCTCGATGAAGCGCAGCACATCAAAAACCGCGGCACGCGCAATGCCAAGTCAGTGAAAATGCTTCAGGCAAAACATCGCCTCATTCTGACCGGAACTCCTATCGAAAATTCCCTCGATGAACTATGGAGTTTGTTTGATTTTCTTATGCCCGGTCTTTTAAGTTCATACGATCGATTTATCGAAAAGTATATTCGAAATCCGGGAGATAATAAAGGGATTAATATCGAAATATTAAGACGCAAAGTCTCCCCTTTCATCCTAAGAAGAATGAAAATGGATGTTCTGGAAGAATTGCCTCCCGTTTCAGAAATCATCTACTACTGTCATCTTTCCGATATTCAAAAAGAATTATATTATTCCTATGCCCAATCAGCAAGGGAAGAGCTTTCAAAACTCGTAAAACGCGATGGATTTGAAAAGGTGCAGATCCATATTTTAGCTACATTGACGCGGCTGAAACAGATTTGCTGCCATCCGGCTATTTTTGCAAAAGAAAATCCGGAGTTGGGGGATTCTTCGAAATATGATATGCTAATGGAATTGATACCGACTCTGATCGAAGGCAGACATAAAACAGTCATATTCAGCCAATACACAAAGATGCTGAATATTTTATGTAATGACTTTAAACAGCAGGGAATTAACTTTGAATATCTCGATGGCTCGAGTAAAAATCGGATGTCAATTGTCAAGCGCTTTAATGAAGATGATAACATCTCGATTTTCCTGGTCTCTTTAAAAGCAGGAGGGGCAGGTCTAAATCTGGTTGGAGCTGACACAGTCGTTCATTATGATATGTGGTGGAATCCGGCCGTAGAAGAACAAGCCACCGGCCGTGCCCATCGGCTTGGACAAAAAAGATCAGTGTCCTCATACAAATTGGTTACGCTTAACACAATTGAAGAAAAAATTATAGAATTACAAAACAGAAAAAAAGGGATAGTAAAGAAAATCATCAACTGTGATGAAGAAGCTATTGGCAAACTCACATGGGAAGAGGTACTGGAACTCCTTCAAACATAAAAACTCGCCCAGGCGTTAAAAGAGTAAATTTTACAATAAGAATATATGAAAAAAAAACATCATTTAAATCTATTTGGCGCGGCATCGAAATTTTTGAGCAAACTGACAAAATTCCGGGGAGTATTTTCCAATGATATTGGAATAGACTTGGGAACTGCAAACACCTTGATATTTGTCAGAGGCAAAGGAATTGTCCTTGCCGAACCTTCTGTTGTTGCTGTCGATTCACTTACCAATGAAGTGTTGGCTGTCGGGCACAAGGCCAAGGCCATGCTCGGCAAAACACCCCGGAAAATTCACGCCGTGCGCCCGATGAAAGATGGGGTGATTGCCGATTTTGAAATTGCCGAGGGAATGCTTAAAGCCCTCATCAAGAGAGTGACTCCGACGCGAAGTCTTTTTCGGCCAAAAATCCTTATCGCAGTGCCCTCAGGGATAACTGGAGTAGAAAAACGCGCGGTTGAAGACTCGGCCATGCATGCGGGAGCGCAAGAAGTCATGCTCATCGAAGAACCAATGGCTGCGGCAATTGGCGTCGACCTGCCCGTGCATGAACCTTCTGCAAACATGATCATCGATATTGGCGGTGGAACCACGGAAATTGCCATTATCTCACTCGGGGGCATTGTAGAATCGCGTTCCCTTCGCATCGCAGGGGATGAATTTGATGATTGCATCATGAATTATATGCGCCGCACATATAATTTAATGATCGGTCCGAGAACCGCAGAAGAGATCAAGATCACTATCGGGTCGGCTTATTCTTTAGGCAGCAATGAATTGGAGATGGAGGTTCGCGGGCGGGACCAGGTTGCGGGACTTCCTGTCACAAAGCGGATCAATTCGGTAGAAATCCGCGAGTGCCTCGCAGAACCTCTGCAACAAATTATCGAAAGCGTAAAATTGACCTTGGAAAAATGCCCCCCTGAACTTGCGGCAGATCTTGTCGAAAGAGGCATGATCGTTGCAGGAGGCGGGGCTCTGATCAAGGGTTTGGACAAAGCATTGATCAAAGAAAGCGGACTGCCCGTCATTATTGCCCCGAATCCACTCTTGGCAGTATGCCTTGGAACAGGTAAAGCCCTGGAGCATTTGGAAAAATTTAAAAACAGCAGGGCCTTGATTTAAATGAGAAATTCTCAACTGTGCGGCCATGAAGGGGTAAAATCCTGGGTTAAAGAGATGATCCAATTATGCCGCCCTGATCATGTGCATTTTTGCGACGGTTCTGATGGGGAAATGAAAGAGTTATGCGATCTGATGGTCGCCAAGGGGACTTTTATCCCCCTCAATCCAAACAAACGGCCAAACAGTTATCTTGCCAGATCTCATCCGAATGATGTTGCACGGGTGGAAGACCGGACGTTTATTTGTTCGGAAAAGCAATCAGATGCCGGACCTACAAATAATTGGGCCGATCCTGATAAAATGAAAGCATTATTGACGCAGCGGTTTAATGGATCGATGCAAGGGCGCACCATGTATGTGCTTGCATTTAGCATGGGACCTACCGGTTCGCCATTGGCTCATATCGGTGTACAAGTCACAGATTCTCCCTATGTTGTTTACAGCATGAACATCATGACGCGGATGGGTAAACCAGTTTGGGACCAGCTGAAATCGGATCAACCCTTTGTCCATTGCCTTCATTCCGTTGGAATGCCTCTTTCCGCTCAGGTTAAAGATGTGCCTTGGAGCTGCAATACCGAGAAGTACATTGTCCATTTTCCACAAACGCAAACGATTTGGTCATTCGGCAGCGGCTATGGCGGCAATGCTTTGGTCGGAAAGAAAAGCTTTGCTCTACGGCTAGCTTCTGTAATGGGACGGGATCAGCATTGGATGGCAGAACACATGCTGATCTTAGGGATGACAAACCCAAAAGGGGAAAAAAAATATATCACAGCAGCGTTTCCAAGCGGATGCGGCAAAACAAATTTAGCCATGCTCAATTCCACATTGCCCGGATGGAAATTTGAAACAGTCGGCGACGATATTGCCTGGATGAAATATGACAAAAATGGCATTCTCCGGGCCATCAATCCTGAAGCCGGCTTTTTTGGAATTGCATCGGGAACTTCTTATGCTTCAAATCCCAATGCTATGCTCTCTATTCAATCCAACACGATTTTTACCAATGTAGCCCTGACCGATGATGGAGATGTATGGTGGGAAGGAATGACTGAAGAGCCTCCCGAACACTTGGTCGACTGGCTTGGACAAGACTGGTATAGAGGATCGCCCAATAAAGCTGCCCATCCAAACTCGCGCTTTACTGTTCCCGCTTCTCAATGCCCGATCATCGACAATGCCTGGGAATCTCCCGAGGGAGTCCCTATTTCTGCAATTTTATTTGGAGGCCGCCGAACCTCAACTGTTCCTCTTGTATGTGAATCCTACAGCTGGAACCACGGTGTATTATTAGGGGCAAGCATGTCCTCTGAAACGACCGCAGCCGCAAGCGGAGAAGTAGGACATTTGCGGCACGATCCTTTTGCCATGCTTCCCTTTTGTGGATATAATATGGGCGATTATTTCAATCACTGGACCGAAATGGGGAAGGAAGGGGGCAAACAATCCCTGCCAAAAATATATTACGTTAACTGGTTTAGAAAAAACGGGCAAGGCCAATGGTTATGGCCGGGATTTGGGGAGAACAGCCGGGTATTGGAGTGGATCTTCAACCGCATCGACAACAAAGCTGAGGCTGTGGACAAATGCATTGGATGGCTTCCAACCCCAAAAGCGCTCAATATGTCTTCTCTTTCGATCACCCCAAAAGCAATTGATGAATTATTAGATGTCGATAAAGCAGCTTGGGCAAACGAAGTGAAGGAAACAGAAAAGTATCTTTCCCAATTTGAAAAACTACCCAAGAGCTTAACCGAAGAGCTTGATCAATTAAAAAATAGACTATCTTAATTCCATGGCCAGTTCATTAAACGACATTCGAAAACTTACCACCGCCTTAATTGTCAGCGGAGCATTAAATATCTTAGGCGCAGTCTTTGTCGTCTATGAGTATACAAACGATCGCCCCCCGGCAGTGTTATGCGAGCTTAAGCCTGCGGAATTTGAGCAGCAGTCAGCACCTCTTGCCATCGATCACAGCAATAGCGAGGTCATCAGATATTTTAAAAAAATGCCGATGGAATGGCTGGTCGCCAGACTGAATAATACACAGCTTGTCGAAAATGGTTATACGCAAAGAGACTTAAGCCTCGCTTCTTTAGTAGCATTCCATCATTTTGACGTTGACCGCTCTCTCGCAGGATTACCCCCTTTAGAGCAAAAACGGCTGCTTGTTTATGGCAAATTCAAAGATGGAAGACCGGCAGAACTGACTGTTTATCCAGGTCTTACCGATTCGCAGTGCGAGGCCATATTAAACTTTGCCAAACTGGAAAAATGGCCGCTTACGAGCCAGGGGTTATTTTTAAAAATGCAAAAGCAAAAGAAAAGTGTGCAAGATCAGTCGCTTGCCGATGCTTTTGTCATCACGCCGGAATTTATGGCGCTCGAAATTCTGTTCAATCGTGGAAATGTGAGCATTGAAAAGCAATTGCTTATTCAACTTGCTCTTGAAGGCACTTGGGCCACCCTAAAAAAATTTTCAGAAGAGCAAAAAATTGCACAGGACCTTTCCAATGCAAGGCGGCAACAACTTCTGCTTAATTATATCGAACAGCATTCTCTATTGGCAAGCGAACTCCTGTTGCGTACTGACTGGTCCTTCGCCCTGGAAAAACTCGATGACCACCGTATCATACAAATACTGGAATTGCTCAAAAATAAAAGCCCCGATAATGAACGGTTTGCCCTCTCTTTGTTAACAGCTCCAAGATCGGATGCTGTGTGGAAGATCGCTGCGGAAAAGCTTTATCAATATGCCGGGGAATCGGTTCCTGATAAACTTAACCACGACAAGGCATTAAAACGCTTTTTAGCCAACTATCAACCGCCGCTCGCAATTATTGCGCCCTCCTCCCCAACTCTTGTCCATAACAACGCCGACAGCTTTTCTAAAGCATTGCCGGCACCAATTAAACCGCAAATAATCACCCCCAAAAAACTGCCCGATGTGCCCAAAGAGGCAAAACCGGTTCCTAAAGCTCCTATTAAGCAAGACACACTTTATGTCATTCAGGATGGGGATACGCTATGGAAAGTTTCACGCCGTTATCACATTGCCGTACGTGAGCTTAGATCATATAATCAATTGAAAACCGATGTGCTGCAAGTTGGCCAATCACTGAAAATACCGCCTGGCAAATAGCCAATGGATCTCTTGCATAATTCATTTCCTTACCCTTGCCCGTGCCCGTGCCCGTGCCCGTGCCCGTGCCCGATTAACGATGGATTTTGATAAACTGAGATTGTGTTGAAAAATTGAATTAAGGAAAAGATTCTTTTTGTTTTTTTGGGCAAGGGCACGGGCAAGGAAATGAATTATGCACGAAGTCTATTTATTTTGTAGACAATGAATATGTCAGTATGTATAATAAAATCATACATACTAACACATAGGACCTTAAGTTAATTGGATTTTTATGTCTAATATCATGATGCAAATCAGAAAAAAAGCACAAGGGGAAGAGCTTGACTACACCTTTATCATGGACTGTCTCAAAGACTATAAGTCTCCAAGAACAAAACTTACTATGCTGCTGAAGAATGAGGATTTGATCCGGGCGAAAAAAGGGATTTATTTATTTGGACAAGATTATCGAAAAACGGAATATAGCCCGGAAATTATCGCTAATAAAATCTATGGTCCATCCTATGTTTCCCGGGAATACGCGCTTAGCTACTATGGACTCATCCCGGAATATGTAACGGAAATCACAAGTGTAACGACAAAGCGCTCTCGCAATTTCAATACTCCCATTGGCAGATTTAGTTATAGTCATTTGCCGATTGAATACTATTCAGCGGGCTTTACCATTGTGCAGATAAGAAACAATGCAACATGCCTCTTTGCAACAGCAGAAAAGGCTCTTTCTGATCTTTTCTACCTTCGAGAAAGTAATCCACAAACTGTAAGCGAGCTTAAAGACATACTGTTTGAAGATTTACGACTCGACGAAGAGGTCTTAAGCCGAATGAAAATAGGTATGATAAAAAACATCCTTAAAGCAGGAGGACCAGATGTCCTTAGGCTGTTAATTGAATGGCTGGAGAAAGAATAATGAATCCTGCTTTAGAAACAATGTTACAAAGATATCGATGTGAAACCAGAGCCGAATACGAACGCGCCTTAAAAGAAATTCTTCAGGAATTTACTCTCGTTGCCTTATGGAGGGTGCGTTTTTTTGAGCATGCCGCATTTTATGGCGGCACGGCACTACGCATCCTCTATGGTCTTGACCGCTTTTCAGAAGATCTTGATTTTACACTCCTCGCGCCAAATCCCCATTACTCGCTCGCAAAATATCATGAAGCGATCAAAAATGAACTTTCCTCTCTTGGATTTACCATTGAAATTGATACAAAGGATAAAAGTTGGGCAACACCGATTCAATCGGCGTTCATCAAAACAAACACTCTTGGAGAACTCTTAAAGATTGGGATTCCTAAAAATCTGGTCCGGGGATTACATCCCGAAATGCTATTGAAAATTAAAATCGAAATCGATACCAACCCAGCTCCCGCCTATAATGTAGAAACACAGTTTCTCCTTACCCCATTTAGCGTCGGCATTCGAACCGTTATTCTGGAAGATATCTTTGCAGGAAAAATTCATGCCGTCCTATTTCGCGAATGGAAAGGACGCGTAAAGGGGCGGGATTGGTATGATTGGTCTTGGCTCGTACGCCAAAAAGCCGTCCTGGATTTAAAACGGCTTTCGATCCATATGCGTGAGACAAAATTACTAAGAGCAGATGAGGATTTGACAAAAGAGCGATTTGAAAAAATGATGCTTGAAAAAATAGCTCAGGTAGATTTTACGTCAGCTAAAGCTGATATGCAGCCATTTGTAACTAATGCGGCACAAATAACCGACTGGTCCGCTGATTTCTTCAGATTCATTCTTAAACAAACTCTTATCAAAGAATGAATCAAATAATGATGTAAATATTTAACGCTGAGTCGCAAAGTCGCAGAGACGCGGAGCTACCTGAAAGTATTAAACTTTGGACAGGCACGACTGGTCGATGGAATTGCACGAGTTGTAAATCAACTGTAGCTCCTCTCGCGTCTTTGCGCCTCCTGCGCCTCCGCGTTAAATAGTTTAAAGTCACTGAACAATAAATGTTTATAATAAATTTGATCAAAATTTTTTATTTACGGGAACTGCTGTCGACCTTATGTATATCTTGCTTATTAACAATATTAAATGTATAATACAAATAACATTTAACATGATAAACATCTGGAGTTGTCTATGGTTTATATTAAAATTAATAATGGTATTTTTTTTAATAAAGTTACCTTTTTTGATTCAAAAGGGGACAATGATAAAGTTGTGAACGCTTATGGTAAGAATATGGCCCGAGTTGTAAAGGTGGCACGCGCTCTTGCCTGGTTTTTCACAGGAGGCTACTTATGCAATACAAAACTTGTGAGAATACCGGGAGAAAGAATCAACTATTTATATGAAAAAACCCTGACCGAGCAGATCACCGCCGCTGGAGAAACACCCCCTGCAACTTTTAGCAAAGAAGCTCTTGGAAAAATGATACAGATAGTAAAAAATAAACCTGTTGCTCCTGTTCAACCAAAGCCTGACCCATCTTCCCCTGTTATTGCTCCCGTTCAACCACAATCTGGCCCCTCTGCCCCTGTTATTGCTCCCGTTCAACCAAAATCTGACCCATCTTCCCCTGTTAATGCTCCTGTTCAACCAAAATCTGACCCATCTTCCCCTGTTAATCCCAATATAAAAAAAGAAATCACGGAAAAAAATGAAAACGCTTCTTCTGCAGTGGTTACTCCAATGCGAATTACTGGAATGATGACAGAAGACGATAGTGTTCTCAAATTCTGTCCGGAAATAGCGGAGTGGAGGTCAAGTAAATTTACTAAGGAATACAATTGTGCTGCATATGCATGCATAAAAGAACCCTTAACATTTGCCTCATTTTTTAAAATTACACCCATTTATTTAGTGGGTTATTTTAAATCCGATATGGCTGCACTCATGGGCGCCAATAAAGTCGCAATGAAAATCCTGGAAAAATATGGATACGTAAAATATGAATATTCGTTCCTTAACTACCAGACAGATAGGCTCCCCTTTCCATTAACAGTATGGCCGTCTGAACTAACGAGCCCCAGTCCCATCACCAGCCCAACCCTTAAAACCGATAAAGATGGGATCAGCAATATAAAAAAAGAATTACAGAGCAATTCTATCCCCTCCCTGCACACTCTTGAAAAAACTAAGCAAAAAATGTCGGAAACTGAAAAAGGTTTAGATGCACTTTTTAATTCACCCCCAGCTGAGATACTTCCAGGATTATATTTAGGCTCACAGCGCCAGGCAGGAGTGATTCCGTCACATGAAGCCGGACAAGACCAGACAATAACCCAGATGCAAGAACAATTAACACAACGGATGGGCATCGATACTATTATCACTTGTTCCCTTGAAGAAATTCCTCCTTCGAACAGACTCGATGGGATAACATATCACCATTTCGGCTTTGGCGATAAACCAGGAAATGAAGATTTTGCCGTTCAGCTGCCTAAAATTATTAAGACTATTCGTCAGGCAAGATCAGAGAACCGCAAAATATTTATCCATTGTAACGCAGGGGCTTCCAGAAGCCCCTCTTGCGTTCTTGCGTATTTAATGACCCTTGGTCTTAATTTTGAAGAAGCGTATCGATACCTGAAATCTAAACGTTTAATCGTAGATGTAACAAATTTTGAAGAAAGATTAAAAAATCTAAATATTGAAGCTTTATAGCAGTTTTAAGTTTATACCGAAGGTGGTTCAAAAGTTGGGATTTAAGCGTTATCTATAATAAATTCAACACAAAGGCACGAAGTCCCAAAGAAGCAAAGAAATTTTGACCTAGAGACCCTTCTCTCTTAGTGTCTTGGTGTCTTCGTGCCTTTGTGTTGAATTAAATCTATACTTATAGGTAAATAGGATGCGGGCAGGGGCACGGGCACGAAAAGGCAGACCCTATTCGATTAACCTCTTGACAATGAAAACGGATTCGGGTTAACGTTTAGCAGAAAATCAACTCAAGGAAAGAGGGTATTATGAAATTTATCATTCATACACAAGAGTTTAACTATCTAATTAACAAATGCTTAAATATCGCCCCTGCAAAACCGTCCATCCCTATATTATCGAATATTCTGATCACAGCGGCTAACGGGCTGATTACGCTGACAGCTACTGATACGAACGTCAGCATTTGCTGCTCGTCAGAAACACAAGTGCTTGAAGAGGGCTCTACGACAGTGCCGGCAAAAAAACTCTCTCAACTCGTCAACGAACTGACATCGACGACTATGGAATTTAGTACCGATACAAATGACCTTTCCATAATCGTTGCCGACTCTTCGCGCTTTCGCATCAACGGGATGAATGCAAGTGCATTTCCGCAGCTTCCCGAACTTCACGGTGCCTTTCACATCAAGTTCAAACAATCGACACTAAAGACTGCACTATACCGGACTGTGTTTGCCGTATCAAAGGATATGAACCGCATGACGCTGACAGGTGTCCTCATGCAAATAGCTGGTAGCCAGGCAACATTCATAGGTGCTGACGGCCAGCGCCTCTCCCGCATGCACATTCCCCTCGATATCGACCCTCAGTATAATAAAAGCCTTATTATCCCGCTAAAAGCCATTGAAGAATTCATTAAAAATTTAAATGGCGAAGAGGATGTGCAGTTGTATTTAATGGATGATAAAATTGCGATGCAGACTGACCGGGTGACAATTGTCACAAAATTAGTGCCCGGCGAATACCCCGATGTAAATCGCGTAATACCAGGCAGCGTGGAGCATCTGGTCTCTATCCATCGCGAAGAGTTGGTCACTTTATTGCGCCAGGTAACCTTATTCACGAATGTGGAGCGCCATATTGTCCGCTTTTCTTTCTGTAATGGCGAACTAAAACTTTCTGCCAATACTTCGGAGATCGGCGAAGGGAGAGTAAGCATGCCTGTAAACTATCACGGAAACGATTTAGAGATCGCATTTAACCCTACCTACTTTTTAGATGTGCTTCGCCATGTCGACGAAGAATCAGTGATGATGGGGCTTTGCGACTCTTTTACCCCGGGCGTGATTACAGATCAAAAAATGACCCGTTATCACCCGGAAGAAACCTCTTCTCTTTTTATGTTGATGCCAATGCGTCTCGATGAAGACTAAATGATCTATGCACCTTTGCCACCTTCGTTTGCATAATTTTCGCCAGTACAAGGAAGCTTCGTTCACATTTTCACCTAAAGTCAATGTGATACGGGGCCCAAACGCGAGAGGCAAAACGACAATTTTAGAAGCTATCTATGTACTGATCACCGGCCGGTCTTTCCGCACGCCGCAGCTATTGGATCTGATCAATGAAGAAGCTTCTTACTTTATTTTGGAAGCTGTTTTTGTCAAACATGGGATCGAACAGTCGCTAAAATTTTACTACAATGGCAAAGAGCGCAAAATCACCCATAATACTACCCCTTATTTTTCGACAACAATCTTATTCGGGTTGCTTCAGGGCACTGTCGTTCACCCGGACGATGCGACTATCATTAAGGGCCCTCCTGCCATACGCCGCCATTTGATGGACGTAAGCCTCGCTCAAGTAGACCCCCTATACATTCACCACCTGACACGCTACATGAAAGCCATGCATCAGCGCAACGCGCTGTTAAAGCTAAGGCAACTTGCGACTATAGAACCGTGGGAGACAGAGATGGCCAGTTCGGCAGCTTATGTCGTGCATCACCGGAATCAGATTGTTCGCGATTTACAAGAAAAAGGAAGGCCGCTGCATGAACGTATTTGCGGAAGTGCGGAAGAGCTTTCCCTTACATACAAAGCAAATGGGGCCGGAAATGGAACTGATTGTATTGGCGATTTGCGCGAAATTTTTTTTGACCAATACCAAAGGCACAGATCGCGCGAAATGGAGTTTGGCTGCACATTGACAGGTCCCCATAAAGATGACCTCCTGATTGCATGCAATAAAAGAGAGGCTAAGAGTTTTGCAAGCGATGGGCAACAGCGCTCAAGCATTGTTGCTTTACGTCTTGCCGAATGGGAACGTTTACATCAACTTTCCGGCAATCAACCGTTTATGTTAGTCGACGATATGAATATGAGCCTGGACGATTCGAGAAAACTTCACCTGCTGGAATATTTACATGCGTTATCACAAGTTTTTGTCACAACGACAAAGGATAAAGCCTTTTTTAATCATGAGTTTGTCATTGAAATATAATAATTATTTTTTTTATGATAAAACTTAATTGAGGGTATATATGTCAGATCACTTTAATGAAGATCAAAAAAGCGGTTTAAGCAGCAATAAAGAGCCAATCATTGCTAAAGATACGTTTGCAGGCCTCATTGAAGTCATCGTCGAAAACGACCACAAATGCATGGAAGCCGAATCAGACCCGCTTGAGCTGTATATCGATAAACTTAAATCACGGCTGCATAATGATGCGGCTTTATTTCACACCCGTTTCGCGGCTGGCTATGCGAGCCTTCTCAAACAGCTCAAGTATGAGCATAGCGCCCATGAAATCCCTAAACCGGATGACAAATAGGTTTAGAGCTTAATCATGTTTATCTTTACTTGGATGATTAAAATTATCGACCGGCTGTTCACTCTGGCATGTGCGCTTGGCTTTGTACAAATCCCCTTATTTATCAACGAATATATGCATCAACTGGTTGGACGGCAGGCAGAACTGCGTCTTTATGTCGAAGCGATGCAAAAATCAGCCGCAATCTCAAATAAATCTCTCGAACAGTATATCAATAAATTCCTGCAAAGTGCAGATATCGACTTTATTCAGCAGGGAAATCTCATGGAATCTATGGTCGAGCGTTTTTCACGTATTTCCGATGCGCTCTCTTCTCTGCAAACAGCCTCGTTAGGGACACGGCCTTTTGTTTTTATGTCCCATCTCGATTCCGCTATTTTCCAGTCGACTTTCAAACACTTTACCATTGGAGTTCCTTTTACCTGGGAGGGGGCGATTTACGCAATTGTTGGTGTGGTCATCGGGTATTGCCTTTTTTCCTGTTTAAGGCCTAACAGATCAAAAATTGCGCAACAACAGCAAAAGGACAAAAGGCAATTGCAAAAGTCTTTAGATCAATAGGTTGCAGGGAATGTGCATGGACGATGTGGACGATGGACGGAATGAGATAATTGCAAAAGTCCAGTTCAAACGCTTTTCGGCAAGCAAGATTAAGATCATGATCAAGATCGAGATTAGGAATGTTCTTAATCTCGATCTTGATCATGATCTTAATCTTGCTTGCCGAAGACGATCTTGTTAAATTATTTTCTTGTCAATTCTGCAATTGTCTCATTTCGTCCGGGTCGTTACCAAAAAAAAACAGGCCCATAATTGGGCCTGTGTTTTTTTTGCGGGACAAAAAGTTGTTTACACAACTGCTGCTGCTTCAACCTTTGTTGCATTGCTGTTTGATTTTTCTCGCGCTCTTGGTGATGGAGGCGGAGCCACAGCAGCGCCTGCCACTTGAGAAGCACTCACAGATGCAAGTTGACTTGAGCTTGAACTTGAACTAGAACTCGAGCTAGAGCTTGAACTCGAGCTTGAACTTGAGCTAGAGCTTGAACTGGAGCTTGGACTTGAAGAACTACCGCTCGAAGAACTACCGCTTTTGGAAGCTGTAGGCGTCGTTGTTGTACTCCATATGTAGCCGGCTACAGTTCCAGTTAAAGCGCTGGCATATGATTGAAATGCCTTCCTATAATCTGGGTACACTTCTGCAGTGTAGCGTTGTATTCTAGAGTCAAAATCAATAATTCTTGTATTAGTGTTAGCAAGCGATTTCACCAAGTCTCCCCATAACGCGGTGATCGTCTGATACTGTTGATTCTCCCTTGTACCTAAACCACTACGCGAAGCAGTATTTTCATTATGAACCGCTCCTTCGGTGGCAGGAGAATAAAGCAAAAACGTTGCAGCGAAATTAGACCATTGTCTAGGAAGTTTCGCTGGGAGATCTTTAGTATAAACTCCTTGCAAGGCTTCAACCTCGAGATTGATTTTATTCCATTTTGCTTGATTATCACTCAACATCGTGACATATTTTGCTTTATCCTGTTCAGTAGCAATGAGTTGATCAAAAGCTTCTTGAATCTCCTGCAACCTTACTTTAAGTTTTTCAGCTGGCACGACGAGTTTCAGATGTAACTCTGCCTGACTCACAGCCGATTCGGCTTCTCTCATCGCAAATACAGTGAAATTCCATCTTTTATGAAGATCGGTTACCATCGCTGAAGTATCAGCAGATGCATCTTTGTTGATACGGGCCAATTCATCTTTTGTTGCAACGGCCGCAGCATCGAATAATTGAGCGATAAATTCCTGTTTTTTGCGATCACCTTCAGGAGTTTTTTCCTGATAGTTTCGCAACTGCTCCACAACATCTTTTTGTGCTTTATCATGATGTGCTTTAATCGCATTAAGTTCATCTCTTTTTTGAGAGACTTTTTCTGCTTTTCTTAAGACTTCTTCTGCTTTTTTGGAAGCATCTTCTGCTTTTTTGGAAGCATCTTCGACTTTTTTGGAAGCATCTTCTGCTTTTTTGGAAGCGTCTTCCGCATCTTTGAGGTCTTTTTGCACTTGCTGCATTCTGGCGTGAATAGCGACCACATCGGGAGCTACCTTCATCACACGCGATAATTGATCATAGTTTGCTGTAGCTTCATGATGTTTCAAACTGACTTGATCCCATATCCCCTTTAATGCCTCGAGTTTTTTGGTCGCGCCCTCTACATGCTCCTGATATCCCTTTATATCTCTGTAAATTCTTTGTGTTGTATGAGGATGCACTTGCGCGATCAATTTATTGAAAAAGGCGCTTTCTTCCTTTGTGATTGCATTAGCTTTCCCTTGTGCAACGATTTGCTCATTTGCTTTAACTAAATCAACCAATTTAGTTTTAATTTGTTCAAACTGTTCTTTCTGTTTTGTACATTCAGCGGTTAATTGAGAAAAACGGTTAGTCAAAGCATCAGGATCGCCCTCAGTTGCCATTTCTTCACGAAAACGATCTAAATGCTCCAGAAGACTTCTAAACCCTTTATCGCATTTACTGGTGGTCTCCATTAGTGTTTGATATTCATTCTCTGCAACATCCGAAACAGGAGAAACACATGCGTTAATAGTACCTACGGCTGACTTGAACTGGTTCCATAATTTGCTATCTTGAGTTCCCCTAACAAGAGGTTCAAGTTTTTCTAACACAGTTCTAGCTTCAGTAAAGCCTAGATTCATTTGTTCTTGAGGGGAAAGCGTGCCGGAAAATCCCCCTTGAGTCACTTCAAAAGGAAGACCGACAACAGGTTTTGCTCCTGAGGCTGGGGTTGCTGCAACATTACTTGTCATACAAAACTCCTTGTTATGTTTTTTAAGCCTTGATTACACTCCAGGCCAAATCGGTCCAAGTTGTAAGTTTGTAGGGGGGAGATCAGAAATATGTTTCAGCCCGGTGAAATATATCAAACCATATGCTAAATTATTTAATCAAACAATTTTTATTAGTGAATAATTTTAATAATTTATTTACGGCGCCGCTTTAGCTGCAGCACTAAGAAGCAAAAAAAGGCGATAAGGAGAGATGCCCCTATGATTTTAAGCAAAAAAACATTGCTTTTATCCAATTTGGATAAATTCTGCAATTGAGAAACAAAGGTAGGATGGACCGCCTCTTGCGTATACAGAGGATGCGCACTTACCGTTTTTCCATGCGCCCGGACCAATAGATCCCCCACATGCTGATCTTTTTCGACGGGCAAGCTGACCTGTTCGTCCCATGAAAGGACGCATGTCACTTGAGGCTCTTCCGCAGGATAATAATCTAATGCCACATCCTGTTTTAAGTAAGTGCCGATTTTTATGGGAATATTCCCATTTTCGAAAACAAAGGCTTGCGGGCCTTTATAGAACAAAACGCGCTGAATTTTTGGTTGATTGAACGCTGTCTCAAACATCATTTTTGCATCGTTGAATATATCCTTTCTTTCCTGAGTTTTAAGCAGTACAGCAATCAGGGTGCGCTCCCCATCACAGGCAGCAGCGACCAAAGTACTTCCCGCAATAGAGTAGTATCCGGTCTTAACGCCGATCGCTTTTGGATAATGATAGGGGCCTTTGCGAAGCAAGCGATTGGTTTGAACCAGGTTTGATGCCTCTTGTTTGTTTGTTTTTGGCCGTTTATAGCTGACCGTTTTTACGATTTCTCTAAATTTTGGATTTTTTAATGCTTCGCAAGTGAGGATCGCCATATCATAAGCGGTGGTCAACTGTTTTGGATGGTGCAATCCGTGGGGGTTGTAAAAAACAGTGTTGCGGCATCCTATTTTCCTGATATAACGGTTTACTTCTTCCATGAATTGCGGGACCGTCCCTCCTGCGTATTTGGCAATCACATTGGCAGCATCATCGCCAGATGCCAGCATCATGCCGTAAAGAAGGTCCTGTAATGAAAGGATCTCCCCCTTTTTAATCCCAATGTGACTCCCCCCAGGAATTAATAAATAGGCGGGCAGCGTATAGCGCGATTTGCGAAGAGCTTCTTCTGTCACTGTGCCGACGCAATCCTGATCGGCAGCGATCATTACCTGTAAATCGCCCGGTACTTTATTTAATGCGTAGAGCGCCGTCGCAATTTTTGTGATGCTTGCAGGATAGTGAGGCTGATGCATATTTTTTTCATAGAGAATCGCCCCTGTGCCGGCATTCATCAGTATGGCAGACTCCGCATTTACGGAAAGAGACAATTTCGTTGGTTCTCCGGGCAGTGTCTGCACTGCTACAGTAAAAAAAACGAGAAAAGATATCGCTAAATGCTTCATGATCTTTGGATAATTTAAGTGGTCATTTTCAAAAGGGTAAGTCTATTGAAACGATCTTATTTGATCAAGAGATAGATTTCAATAGTAACTCACGTCAGATAAACGATTCGTGCCCGTGCCCGTGCCCGTGCCCGTGCCCGTGCCCGTGCCCGTGCCCGTATTTATTAATCATTTCCGAATTAAAAATGCGGAAAAAATAAATATGCGGGCAGGGACAGGCATCCTATTACCCATAAGTCCAATAAGCAATTCAACGCAGAGGCGCTGAGGCGCGAAGACACAGAGGAAAACTGTATACAAGGAATCTGGAAAGCTTGATTCATTCACTTTTATCGGCAAGCCGATAAAAGTGAGACGCTTGGGCCGCAACTTGAAAGGCGGGCCAATGGCATTTAAAGCATCCTAAAATCGCCTTTCAAGTTGCGGCCCACTGATGCCTTAGCCACAGAAACGTTTTGTTCTTTCTATTGATTTGAACTGGGTAATCAGGTTTAAATTTTCTCTCTCGCCTCCTTAGCCTTTGCGTCTCTGCGTTTATCTATTGACATCACTTTGTAAACAAGTATTTTATGAGTTATGGGTAATAGGATGCGGTCACGGGCACGGGCACGGGCAAGGGCAAGTGTGCGAACCAATTATTCATCCACAATGTGGATATACAAACTATTTTTTATCCATACAATCTTTAACAGCAGTGATGATGGCAGTCAAAACGCCGCCGCTCACACCGCCTGCTCCAATACTAGCTAATATCTGAGCAAAATCTAATTCATTACCGCCTGCAGCTCCACTGCCAGCGGCCGTTGCAGCTGTAATGATCCCAAATGCTTTTAAGATAAATTCTCCGACCCCTCCGCCGATAAGTCCAGCAATGGTATTTACGATTGGACCTAAATTTTTCTGAGGCATAGCAGCGCCAGCCACATTCCCGCCCACTGCACCGCTGATCAAGGAAATAACTGTACTTAATACATCCATAATAACCTCCTAACCTTTAACGTTACAGTAAGACTTCCATTTGTTTGTGTAAAGTATTTTTTTATCATTCACAAACAGGTATTTGGGTTCAAAATGGATCAATCGACGTCTATATGATGCACTTGCCCAAGAGATAACAATGTCTGCAATTACGTCATTAACGCGGGTAGGCGAGTTTCTGTCGCCGCATCCGCGGCTGTTCCTATTTGGCATCCGTCCCCCACGCTTACGCATGGGGCTACATGCTGTTGCCGTTACACGGCAAATGCTCGTTGTTGTGGGTACTCAAGCCGCGGATGCGGCAACAGCATGTAGCCCCATGCGTAAGCGTGGGGTGCGAAAATACAAAAAGGTCAGCCGCGGATGCGGCGACAGAAACTCGCCCACCTGCGTTTATTAATGCATCAGAAGGCTTAAGTGGGCTTGCCTACCCTAACACCCGCTGCAAGTGATCTCCCACGCGTAATGCGTTGGCGATCACTGTCAGTGAAGGGTTTACTGCCCCGATACTTGGGAAGAAGCTGCTGTCGACAACATAAAGGTTATCGAGCTCGTGGGCTTTGCAATTGACATCGAGAACCGATTGTTGCGGATCTTTGCCAAAGCGGCATGTTCCTGCCTGGTGCGCGACCCCGGCTACCGGGATATTGGATTTCATGTAAATGTTCCTTGGAATGAGGTAATCCCGGTGCATTCCCAAATGATCGAGCATCGACTTTAGCTTTTCAAAGAGCTTTTGTTTTGGTACCTGGTTATTAAAGGTATAGCTAAGCTTAATATTTCCTGCTTTATCTATAGTAATGCGATTGTCCGGATCTGGCAAATCCTCAGTCGTCAGCCAAAAATCGACCGCATGCCGTGCAATTTCGTTAAGTGTCATCATAGGCATAAGAGCTGTTTCAACCGGTTTTTCTCCCCTGTACATAGGACCTAAGGATTTTCCGATCATTTGAATGTTGCCCATCGGATAGTTAAATTCCGGCATACCAAAATAAAAGTCATTGATAGCCAGCGTTTTTTGAAAACGGGTGAGATTCGGTTCTTTTGAAAGGCATAAAACAGCTAAGCTGTTATGAAACATATAATGGCGTCCAACCATATCCGATCCATTGGCAAGACCATTTGGATGTTTGTCGTTTGCCGACAGTAAAAGAAGCTTTGCCGAATTAGCAGCCCCGCAAGAGGCGACAAATACCTGTGCAGAAAAACTTATCCCTTGTCCATTGACATCTGCATCAACGGCCACTACGGAGCTGCCGGAAGAATTGGTTCGTAAACGTACTGCCTTGGCATTGGTGAGTAAGGTCACATTGGGATATTCAAGAGCCGGACGCACGCCAATCATTTCTGCATCGGCTTTTGCCTGCACAAGACAAGGAAAACCATCACACGTCTGACAACGGATGCAGCGGCTGTTTGGCGGGTCATTTTCATTCAGCATAATCGCGCAAGGGGCTGGGAAGGGATGATAGCCCGAAGCTTTAAGATTATCATAAAGCTGCAAAATGCGCGGTTCGTGGGAGACAGCCGGGTAAGGGTACGGGCCGCTGCATGGAGGCTCTGTGGGGTCAATGCCGCGCGCGCCATGAACAAAGTAGATCTTTTCTGCCTGGGTGTAATAAGGCTCAAGCTCTTCATAGGAAATGGGCCAGGCCGGAGAAACTCCATCGTAGTGCTTCAATTCAAGAAAGTCTTGCCTTCGCAACCGGTAAAGGGCAGCGCCATACATTTTTGTGGCCCCTCCGACATAGTAATGGACTTGAGGCTGAAAAGCCTTGTCATTGCCATCAACCCACGTATCTTTTGAAATGTACCGGTTATGTTCAAAGACTGCCTCTGCATCCCAATTTTCTATTTCCCGTTTTAACCAGTCCCCTCTTTCCAGAATCAAAATCCGCTTTCCCGAGGGGGCCAGGCGTCTTGCCAACGTACCGCCGCCAGCTCCGCTTCCAATGATAATAACATCGTATTGGTTATCCATTGTATATCTCCGCTAAATATTGCCGATTTTTTCCCGTTCGATCAGTTTTGGATCTATATGCTCAATACTAAATTTTCCATATTGGTGAATAAGTTTAGCAACAAGAGCCGTCCAGCCGGTCTGGTTGCTGGCCCCAAGACCTGCCCCATTATCCCCATGAAAGTATTCGTGAAACAAAATATAATCGCGCCAATGGGGATCGTTTTGAAATTTTTTCATTCCCCCGTAAACAGCTCTTTGTCCGTTCTCATTTTTCAGAAAAATATTGATCAGTCTATAGGACAAGTCGAAAGAAATTTCCCAAAGATTAGCCATTTTTCCCGAACCGGCAGGATATTCGACTTGCAAGTTGTCTCCAAAATAATAATGAAATTTCTGTAACGATTCGATCAAAAGAAAGTTAAGAGGGAACCAGACGGGACCCCTCCAATTGGAATTGCCTCCAAAAAGAGGAGTTGTCGATTCGGCCGGTTCATAATCCAACCGAAATTCCTTGCCCATCAAATGAATGATAAACGGTTCATTCTGTAAACGTTTTGATACGGAACGGATCCCGTATGGACTTAAAAACTGCTCTTCGTCTAACACTTTTTCCAAAATTCGCGTCAGCTTTATCGAATTGGCAAATGCAAGCAAGACTCTTTCTTCGATGCCCCGTTTATTCAGATCGGCAATATTGTGAAGCAATTCAGGACGGTTTTTGACAAACCATTCAAAACGTTTTTGATAATTGGGAAATTTTTTTCGGACCGTCAAAGCATTTGTTCCAACGACAAATAAAGGGATGATCCCTATCATGTTATCTTCTTTTAATTTAAGGACCTTGCCATCGGGATAAACCACAACGCCGTAATAAAAACCGCTCTCTTTGTCCCATAGCCCATCGGACCTTCTCTCTACCGCATTGATAGCATCGGCAATATAGACAAAGTGCTCAAAAAATTTTGTCGCGATATCTTCATAAACATCGTCTTCCATAGCTAGCTCAAGGGCTATTTCCAGACAATTAATGCAATACATTCCCATCCACGCGGTAGCGTCCGGCTGCTCGAGATACCCGCCTTGCGGGGGAGCTAAAGAGCGATCAAAAGCTCCGATATTATCGAGCCCGAGAAATCCCCCTTCGAAAATATTGCGCCCTTCCGCATCTTTTCTGTTTGCCCACCAGGTAAAATTCAACAGGAGTTTTTGAAACACCCGTTCTAAAAATGCCCGGTCTTCCCGTCCGTACATCGACCGCTCAATTTCATATACCCGTATTGCTGCCCATGCCTGAACAGGAGGATTGGCATCGGAAAATTTCCATTCATAGGCCGGGATCTGACCATCTGGCGACATATACCATTCTCTGGTCAACAACACGAGTTGATTCTTGGCAAAATCAGGGTCGATCATCGCAAAAGCCACCGCATGGAATGATAAATCCCAGGCAGCAAACCAAGGATATTCCCATTTATCCGGCATAGAGAATACATCATAGGCATCGAGATGTCCCCAGTGGCCGTTTCGTCCTGTCTTTCTTTGCTGCGGGGGCGGCGGCTGATCCGGATCTCCTTTTAACCATGTATCTACGTTATAGTGATAGCACTGCTTGTTCCACAAAAGGCCTGCAAAGGCCTGCCGTTGTATATTTCTCATATCATCGGACAACGCGTAGGGAGTGACATGGGCATAAAAGTTGTCGGCTTCCTCCTTTCTTTTCGCAAAACAAGCGTCAAACTGAACTCCAAACGGGTTTACAATGCTCGAATCATTGCTTAACCTAAGCTCAACAACTTTTTCGCTTTTTGGCTCAAGCATCAACTTCCATACGAAAGCTGCCTTAGTGCCCTGATTTTTTGGATTGACCTCTTCTTTATTTCCATGAAGAAAATAATCATTAATACTGTCTTTAACATAGGGAGAGGGATTTGGCACAGCAAAGATCTTTGCCATGTTTGTTTCATTTTCCGTAAATAATACCATATCGGGACTTGCGCCATAAAGCCAGTAATTTCCAAGTTCGGCGTGCGAGGCATTGATCAGATGCAACTTCTCATTTTCTACAAGCTTTAAACCAGGTTTTGCGCTGCCATTCCATTGCCAGGTATTTCTAAACCAGATGTTCGCAAACAAGTGGACTTCAGAACTGCAAGAAGCTCTATTAGCTACAGTAAAGCGAATGAGAATATCTTCCGGCGATACTTTAGCATACTCCGTAAAGACGTCGAAATAGCGGTCGTCATCGAATACCCCCGTATCGAGAAGTTCATATTCGGGCTCATGGCGGTTGCGGATGCGATTGACAGACAAAAGCTCATCATAAGGGAAGCTGCTTTGAGGATATTTGTAGAGATGCTTCATGTAGGAATGAGTAGGCACATTGTCGAGATAAAAATAATATTCCTTTACATCTTCGCCATGATTCCCTTCATGCCCGGTCAGACCAAAGAGGCGCTCCTTAAGGATCGGATCTTTCCCATTCCATAGTCCAAGTGAAAAACAGAGCCGCTGCTTATTGTCGCAAATGCCGGCCAATCCATCCTCACCCCAACGGTATGCTCTTGATCTGGCATGATCATGGGGAAAATACTCCCAAGGCTCCCCGTTATGACTATAGTCTTCGCGCACGGTGCCCCATTGCCTTTCGCTTAAATAGGGGCCCCATAAGCGCCACGCGGCATTTTCTAAGCGCGCTTCACAAATACGCTTCCCCTCTTCTGTCGATTCGATCTGCAACATATCATCACAACCCCGAGCTTTGATGCATGAGCCCCCCATCGACAAACACTGTCGTTGCGGTCATATAGCCTGCCCCCTCTCTGCAAAGAAAAGCGACAACATCTGCTATCTCTTGAGGCTTTGCCATTCTCCCCAAGGGAATAGATGCGTCTAGCTTTTTCATCTCGGCAGGGTCATTCATGGTTTTAAGATTAATGGGAGTTTCGACAGCTCCAGGACCCACACCCGTCACTAAAATATTATATTTTCCAAGCTCAACACCCGCTGTCCGAGTCAACATTCTCATTCCCCCCTTTGACAGACAATAGGTTGTATTTCCCGGCATTGGCCAGTCTTCGTGAACGGATGTGATGTTGACAATGCGCCCCCCTCCTTGCCTGATCATTTGCTTTGCAGCAATTTGTATGCCGAAAAATGCGCTTTTAAGATTAATATCCATAACTTTATCATACTGCTCTTCGGTGGTATCTAAAACGGACGTTCGCGTTTCTACTCCTGCATTATTGATGTAAATGTCGACTTTGCCAAACTTCGCAACTGTTGCATCGACGAGTTTCTGAAGTTCTTTAACTTGAGAGACATCGGCATCGACTCCGATGACCTGATCGCCCAGCTTAACTATTTCAGCTTCTAAGCGGTCTGTCGCTTGGGGGTTGGCCACATAATCGATGACAATATTCGCTCCTTGCTCTGCCAACTTTAGTACAATGCTCGCGCCTATTCCCGAATTACCGCCTGTCACGATGGCAACTTTTCCTTGCAAAGATCGCTTATTACCCATAAAAAATCCTCTTTTATAGTATTAGATTTTATTTTAAAACTAACGACTATTTTCTTTAAAAGTCAAGGGGACTGTGAGAAAAGGTAATATGGACAATGGACTTTATGAGATAATTGCAAAGGTCCAATTCAAACGCTTTTCGGTAAGCAAGATTAAGATCATGATCAAGATCGAGATTAGGAATGTTCTTAATCTCGATCTTGATCATGATCTTAATCTTGCTTGCCAGAGACGATCTTGTTAAATTATTTTATTGTCAATTCTGTAATTGTCTCTCATGGACGACATGAGACAATTGTCCATAAAACAAAGTTTGCCAAAAAAATATAAAGTAATTATTTTAATTTTAAGAGATTGTTTCTTAATATACAGGAGAGATTGCTGTATGCCAAAATATCCTGCATGGGTTGCATCTTCTGCAAAAAGCCAATTCACGAAGCAAGAGATCGAACTTGGCCCCCTTGGTGAAGAAGAGGTCGAAGTCATTGTCGAATATTGCGGCATTTGCCATTCCGACCTTTCCGTCCTTAATAACGAGTGGGGGAACGCAAAATATCCGGCTGTTTTAGGGCATGAGATCACCGGCCGTGTGGCAGCAGTGGGACCATCTGTAAAAGGAATCTCAGTCGGCCAAAAAGTAGGGATTGGCTGGACTTGTTCAAGCTGCATGCACTGCCACCAGTGTATATCCGGTAACCAGAATTTTTGTCCGGAATCTGTCGCGACTATCATCGGACATAACGGCGGTTTTGCTGCCCGCGTACGGGCACATTGGGAGTGGACGATACCGATCCCCGAAAAACTGCCCATGGCGGAAACAGGTCCACTGTTGTGCGGAGGGATCACCGTGTTCAATCCCCTGGCAACATACGCCAAACCGACAGACCGCGTAGGGATCGTCGGGATCGGCGGGCTTGGACATCTCGCGGTTAAATTTGCAGCAGCATTCGGCTGCGAAGTGACCGCTTTTACATCGAGCGAGAGCAAGATTAAGGAAGCGCAAGATTTTGGCGCACACCATGTTGTTTCCAGCCGCGACCCTTCCGCTATTCAAAAGCTTGCAGGCACATTCGATATGATTTTAGTCACTGTAAACGTCCCCCTCGACTGGTCCGCATTGATCTCTGCACTAGCTCCAAAGGGCCGACTCCATTTTGTCGGGGCGGTAATGGAAAGCATCCCCGTCGCGATTTTTCCACTGCTGGTGGGCCAAGAGTGTATTTCGAGCTCCCCCATTGGTCCCCCAGCGGCAATAGCCACCATGCTCGATTTTGCCTCGCTGCATCAGATTATCCCAAAGACAGAACACTTCCCCATGAGCCAAATTAATCAGGCATTCAAACATCTCGAAGAGGGAAAGGCACGATACCGGATCGTACTCGATGCCGATTTTTGATTTCAGGTCATGTATACCGAACGTGATTCAAAAATTGGTTTTTGACTGCGTCGGCTTTGCATCAAAATTTTTGTCTTCACTCGTGCCTTGGCCATTGGCAATGGTCCCTCGCTCCAGACGAAAAATAAGGACAATAAGGACACCAATTAAGGACCAAGGACAAAGACACAAAATCCTTATTGTCCTTGGTGTCCTTAACTGGTGTCGTTAATGTCCTTATTGTCCTTGTTCTTGATCTCCTTTTTATTTGCAAAAAAATCATAGGAACAATTTCAATGGCTAAAGAATTGTAACAAGGCAGGGACAAAAATGAATAAGTATTTTTCGAAGTTAATTTTACATTCACTCTTGTTGAGCAGCTTTTCGCTGAACGCAGCTGACCGGGACGAGACGGCCTCTTGCCTCTGTCCTGGATGCGGCACGGTCCCTTATCCTTCAAATACGGGAGTTGAGACACCAAGACCGATCATTAACTCCCCCCAGGTTTGGAGCTTTGTCAGCGAACCTAATTTGCATCCGATGAAAATCGATGTGAATGTAACAAGTCCAAACATCGCTCCCGGCCTCATTTTTTTGGCTCCCTATGCCTTTTCGGCTGATGCCATATATGGCCAGTCCGGCTCCTTAATCGTAGACAGTTTAGGCAATCCTGTCTGGTTTCGCCCCTTGAGCAGCCCGAACTTAATGAACACTGACTTTCGCATGCAAACCTTTAAGGGTAAGCCGGTTCTGACCTTTTGGCAAGGGACATTGGCTACACCACCCGTCTACACCAACGTGCCGGCCGGCTCTTCGGAACCGGGCTCTTGTTATTATATCCTCGATGAATCCTATAGAGTCATCAAAAACGTTTCTGCACAATTGGGCTACACTTCCGACATCCACGAATTCCTTCTCACTCCATACAATACCGCTCTTCTTTTATCGACCAAAGTGGTTCCCATGGACTTAACCCCCTATGGGGGGCCTCAAGATGGATTTGTGCAGGACTTTGCCGTGCAGGAGATTGATTTGGAGACAAACGAGTTAGTCTTTTTCTGGGACGCGTTGGAACATATCCCTCTTGCAGATTCTTATGAATCTGCTTCCAGCGGAAGCATCTGGGATGCTTACCATTTAAATTCCATCGGACTTACTGACAATATCAATGAAATATTGGTTTCAGGCCGAAATACCTGGACCATTTATAAAATTGATAAGCCGACGGGAAATATCATTTGGGAGCTGGGAGGAAAAAACTCAAGCTTTACCATAGAACCTGGAGCCGCATTTTCCTGGCAGCACGATGCGCGCTTTTTACCGGACAATCTGATTAGTTTATTCGATGACAACTCCGACGGCTCTTCCACTCCTGGACCATCGTCACACGGCTTAATTTTGCAGCTCGATCTTGTAGCGATGACAGCAAGCGTGGACCGCACCTATTTCCACAATCCAAATATTACCGTAAGTTCGCAAGGCAATGTGCAAAGTCTGCCAAACGGGAATAAATTTATCGGCTGGGGACAATCGCAGTACTATTCTGAATTTGCCGATGCAGGGAATACGGAATTAACTCCTTCGGTTAACTTTCTTTATGACGCAATCATGCCCGGCACGAACTATACCTATCGTGCATACAAAAACAGCTGGACCGGCAGACCCTGTTCTCCTCCCAAAATAGGTCTTCTTTTCAACGGTTGCCAAACGACAGTCTATGCTTCATGGAATGGTTCAACGGAAACAGCCTCCTGGCAGGTCTGGGCTGGAGAGAAACCAAAAAAACTAAAGCTTGCCGCTTCTGCAGCAAAGAATGGTTTTGAAACGGCCATCGAAGTCGATGTCCCCGGCCCTTATTTTCAGGTCAGGGCGCTTGATGCCCTTGGACAGGTCATCGGCGAATCGAAAATTATTAAGCTGTGCAGCCTTCGAGGATATTGCAGCAATATTTAACCATCGCTACCAAAAATCATTAGAAAAGGAATTAGCATCCTTAAAGCCGTGACTGCACTCAGCCCATCACGTAAATTTAGTACCTCAAAATAATTAATTAAACGCAAAGACGCAAGCATACTTTTACCCATAACTCATAAAATACTTGTCTACAAGGTGACGTCAATAGTTAAACGCAGAGGCGCAAAGACGCAAAGACGCGGAGGCAAGAGAAAATTTAAAATTAAACCCTGTTTTCCTCAGCGTCTTTGCGACTCAGCGTCTCTGCGTTGAATTGCTTTAGGACTTATGGGTAAAACTATGGACGCAAAGGCGCGCAAAGAAGCGATTGTGAATTACGTAGACAATGTTTATTGGAGATTCACTCTTTTAATTTATCATTACAAAACAGCCTTTACCAGGACAATTCGACACCGCCAATAACGTTAATTGTCGATGCATGTTGCCAGAACTCCCCATTTAGTTCTACATACCCTTTTAATCCATCGCAAAGAGATGCCGTCAGCTCAAGGGCATAATCAAAGCTGCAACGGTCCAGCTTATCGCCGCAAACGGGAAAATCATTACCAAATTGCTTAAAGCGACCGACAGTCGAATTTTTATGGCTCGATAATAGCTGGTTCCAGGCAACATCTAAGGATGCATCGATGCAGTCATAGAAGTTAGAAGTAGAGAAATGGAGCCCAAGACGGGACCTTGTAGTAGACCAATGATACTTGTCGATGAGTAAACCCCAATTAGTTTCCTGGTTTTCATCAATGCGGCCGCGCCAATTTCTCCCAGCCTGGATCCCTATAAATGGTTGAACAAGGAGACAGTCAATGGGTAAATCGAATCCTGCTTCTCCATAGAAAGTAAAATTATTGATATTGGGCTTACCACGTGTTTTCTCATGCAAATACCCAGCATCAATGGTGCGCTTTAGCCGGTTGGAAGTATGTCCATAAACAAAATCAAATAATCCATAAAACATGCATGGCCTGTAGAGTCCATAAACGGCTGCATATCCCGTATTGCCATTTGCTTTTCCATCGCGATATCTTGTATTGTCATGTTCATAGGAACCGGCGACGCCTAACGTCAAGTCATAACAGAATTGTTTTTGGATGCCGCAAGTCACCTGGTAACTATCGCAATGTAGTTTGTGAGCGTTATCTCCATGCAGATTTGTGAATCCATATCCCGTATCCAGCCATGTGGTCCATCCATTGCAAGGAACACCGCAACTGGAATCACAGCTGGACGGGGACACCAATGATCTCAATGGATCATATAAACGTCTTAAAAATCTGCCCGTGGAGATATTTGCCATTAGCACATCATTTGTATATTGAAATCCGGACAGGCTTTCTAATGCTTTCTGTGCTGCAGTCAATGGCAGATTAGCAATCGTACTGATGAGCTGCGATTGTGCAGCATTCGGGTTGATAATGTGATCGAGATTTTTTGCAACGCCGCACTGGTTGCACTTTTTGGCTGCGTTTACAAGAGCTGACTGAAGCGTCAGATAGACATTGTTGGGATCATAGCCAAGTGTCGGCTTGACAAAGGCTGAAGAAGCGACTCCGGAAAATGTCCCGGTTACCCCTTCGCCCGCCGTCAAAATGGTGTATGGCTGTTGGAATGTAAAACCGCCGTCTGAAGAAGAGAGTAAAACAGTGCCTCCATTTAATGTCGCAGTCCCTAAAACATCGATGAGGTCGCTTTGTCCAAGACCGTTGACCTCGACAGCATAAGTTCCGTCGTTATTAATGTAATCGCCGGCAGTTATTGTACCAATGCTCTCTCCCGGAGAGATCACTCCATTGTTCGTAAGGCGGCCGCCTACAGTTCCATTGCCTTTTAATGTTCCTGCGGAATTAATTAAAAGATCACCTGCAACCATTCCATTCAAAACTAAAACGCCTTCCTGAATCGTTGTCAGTCCAGTATAGGTATTGTTTCCGGAAAGTGTCTGTGTTCCTTTCCCCGTTTTCACCAATGTCGAGCTGTGGCTTAAATAATTTTGGATCGTTCCGGAAAATACAGACCTTGTCGAAGGAGCTGTATCGATCACTAACTGCGGTTGAGACTGGACAATACTTGTGCTGTCGCCATCGAGTCCTGCAATAGTAAAGGAAGAAAGAAAGGTTCCAATATTGAGCGTGCTGTTGCCTAAATGGATGAAAGCATTACCTCCCGCATTACTCCCCTGAATATCAATTCCAAATGAGCCGACAGTGCCTTGATTAATAGCCTCGATCACCACACTCCCGCTGATTATATCGAACCCTTGCCCAAATAGGATTTGCGAGCTTCCCACAGTACCGGAATTGAATGCGCTGATCACCGTTCCATCATTTAATGAGCACTCTTGCGTAAAAGTAATTTGGGACCCGGCCACAGATCCGACAAAATTGTTGGGATCGCCCTCATTGACAGCCGTATTGCCTGCATTTATATTCAGGGCTGTTCCCCCCGTAAAATTGCCATTCACTAATAGTTGTGAGCCATTGACTACCCCGATATTGTTTAAAGTCCCGGTCGGGTCATTATTTGTTCCGCTATTGGAAAGGACAATCGAAGAATTATTGCCGATTATGGTGTCACTGAATTCGAGTTGAGAGCTGCCGACTGTCCCGATATTATTGTTGTTTTGTGCAGATCCATTATCTGTCCCTGCGTTAGATACGAGTAAATTCATGTCGTTTCCGGCAAAAAAATCGTTTGCCGAATACATTTGTTGGCCTGACAGAGTGCCTACAGAATTAGAATTCGTCGTGCTGCCTTGATACATTCCCGTGTTTACTAACATAATCGATGCACGGTCTCCTAAGGTACCGCCATCTGAGAGATGAAATTGAGAAGCGGAATTGTCAGCGGTATTATTGTTTATAAAGCCAACAAAATTCCCACCAGCTCCTGTGCTCTCATCAAATCCGCTATTCGTGATTCTTAACTGAAAATCGTTGCCGGTTTGAAATAGATTTTGTGCCAATAATTGCTTGCCATATCCCAGGAGAGCACCCACCTGGTTATTGTTTGTTGTATCAGATGAGTTTATCCCGCTATTTGAAATGGTAATCGATCCATTATTTCCAAGAACAAGTCCGCCATGAAAACTGGTCTGCTGACCGGTTATAATATCTCCAATAAAATAACCGCCTATGCCAGTGCCAGTATTTGTCGCTACATTACTGACATTAAGCATAAAATGATCGCCGGCCAAGACGCTGCTGACGCAATCGAATTGGCTTGAGCCGGCGGAACCGACATTCACATATATAGTGGATGCATGACCGCTGAAGTTTCCACTGTTAGTGATCGCAATATTTGCCTGATCACCAAAAATAGCGGGAGTGAAGAGAGTCACCTGATCTGAAGAAACATCTCCTACGGCATTCCCTCCCATTCCATTGCTGCTGTCAATTCCGCTATTGGAGGCATTCAAGGTAAAATTGTCGCCGGCAACAAAGGTGTAGGCACCAGGCGCCGTGAAATCGCCAATGACGAACTGTTGAAGGTTCATACCCCCGACATTGGAACCACCATTTGTATTGGTGCCGCTATAGGTCCCGCTGTTGGCAGCGCTAATGGTTGCATGATCTCCGAGCATTGCACCATGCTGTAAGAGAATTTGATTTCCTGTCGTTCCGGAGTTAGAATTGATGACTGCCACCTGGTATTGCCCGTTTCCATTGCTGGTATCCACACCGGAGTTTGTGACCGTCAAACTAAAAGCATCGCCCGCCTGGAAGGTATTTCCTGCATAAAATTGCTGGTCATTGAGGTATCCAATAAAGTCGGAAAAATTGGTTGTTTGGGAAGAATTCATGCCGGTATTAGAAACAGCGATGGTACAATTGTCACCAACAGTTGCCTGATCTTGCAGGATCATTTGCGCAGCATTGATTTGACCTATGTTGCTAAGGCCAACTCCTAAGCTGCTGTCATTACCGGTGTTATGCACCTCGCAGGTAAAATGATCTCCCGCATCGAATGTTCCGGAAGATACAAATTGACTGCCATTGACGATGGCAACAGCAATGCCTTGCACTGTATTCGTTCCGCTAAAAGTCCCATTATTCGATGCGGAAATAGTGACATTGTCTCCTGCGGTAAATGACTGAGTAAATTCCAGTTGGCCGGAACCTGTATTAGCGGTTCCATTGTTGCCTATACCATTCGTGCTGTCAACACCTGTATTGCTTGCCAAAATTTCTCCATTAGTAATGGTAAAAGCTCCTGCAGAGTAGAGATTGGAGTTGAATGTCCCGACAGACATGCCAGACTGGCTTCCCGTCACTGTACCGTTATTGGAAACCGTGATGATGGCGTTGCCGGAAGTTCCCGTTCCTCCCAGGAAAGAAACGAGGTCTCCTGGAAAAGAATGGTTATCAGTATTGGCAACGGAGATGGCGGCATTTGTATTGGAACCACTAATACCTGGACCATTGAAAGTCAACGTTTCATTGTTAAAATTGATGGTAAAGGCCGATGCGTTGAAAGGAAACTGAATGGTCGAAACAGAAAAAGGTGCAGAATTTTCAGTAGGATTGAAATCGATGCCAGGAAGAGCGCTATTGAAGATGGCATCGTCACCTGCTCCCGGAACCGTATTAGGATTCCAATTTACGGGATCATTCATATCGTTATTTGGACTTGATGCGACCCAGGTAACCGGTGCGGCATGCGCACTGCCTGAGCAAAAGATTAAGGCAAAACCAATGAATTGGCGAAAAAAATGATAGTTTATCATGGAAAATCTCAAATATTTTATTGTTTCTTTCCATCATACATAAAATGGACGAGAATGCAAATTTAAATTTTTTTGTTGAAAAAATGGATTCATAGATATACCTTAAGTTTATTTAAGGTACAATATGAGTAAAGTGTCTGTAAATGGGATCAATTTGCATTATGAAGAAGAAGGGCAGGGTCCTCCATTACTATTAATCTCCGGGTACACGACAGATCTCTCGGCATGGGACTCCATACGTCATGACTTAAAGGAACATTTTCATCTTATTTTGGTCGATAATCGGGGGGCTGGCAGAAGCGACAGTCCCGATTCCCCCTATGACATAGAAACAATGGCTGAAGACATCAAGGCATTGATGGTTTTTCTTCCTATCCAAAATTGCTATATATTGGCCCATTCTATGGGGACCGCCATCGCGCAAACCCTGGCAATCAAATATCCAAAGCTAATCAAAAAAATGGTGCTTGCCAATCCGCTCATTCATTTTCAGCCTGTATCTGCTGCAGCTTTCCATTTTTTTCTCAAGATGAGACAGGAGGGCTTGTCACTTGTAACAATGACTGAAGGAGTTATACCCTGGCTTTTTTCCAATCATTTTATTAAAAATCGGGAGGAGATCGCAAAGGTCCTGCAAAGCGTAGAAACATATCCATATCCTCAATCTTTGACAGGACAGCAGAGGCAATTTGATGCGCTGCTACAATTTAATTCAGAAAGTTGGTTTAGAAAAATTACTACGCATACGTTAGTGATTGAAGGAGAGGAGGACATCATTTGCCCTGCAGATGCCAAGCGAATGAGCCGCGAAATTCCAAAGAGCAGTCATCTTCTTTTTCCCGGTCAGGCCCATATGGAACATATTGAGAAAGCTGGCGAATTTGCGGGTGCCGTAATAAAATTTTTTAAAAATGATAATTAATACGATGTGCGAGTTTTTACAAAGTAGCCAGTTGCTTACTGCTTTGCGGTGTCTGCCTGTAAATAACTTGGGTTGCGAGTTTCCCTAAAAATATTAAACACAGAGGCACTGAGAGACAAGAGAGAAAAAATCAATAAGGTTGTATTGGCTTTAAGAACCTGTTCAAAATCTTTTAAATAGACAACCCTGCGAAATTTACTTTGTCTAAAAACTTAGTGGAGATACATTCATCATTAAAACTACCACAGAGCCCACAGAAAACACAGAGTGAAAACCGCACCTCTGTGTTTTCTGTGGGCTCTGTGGTAGTTTATTTAAAAATTAGAAAGATTTTGAACAGGCTCTATGAAGCTATTTTTCGCGATGCGATAAAAACAAGTGCTTTTCTTTTTTTGCATTCAGCAATAAAGAAAGTTTTCTCTGTGTATCTCTGTACCTCTGTGTTTTAAAACTCGCCCATCGCGTTCATTTATTAAATTTTACTGTACGGAAGAGTTTCGAGCACTGTGCGCATCCGCTTCCACGTATGAAACTGATCTTTTGTAATATCGGTCCCTTCAATGGTGGATTGCCAGATGACATTCGTACGCCCATACAAGTGGCGGCGTGACTCATTGAAGCGGCGGACCCACGAAATCCAGTCTCCATTTTCATACGATTCACAACAGACACTGCCGCAGCCGCAGTTCATCGAAAATTCCACCCTGCATCCATGCTCTTTCTCTGCCCATTGGGAACCCGCCTGCCACATATAGCTGCCAAGAGCAGTATTTTCCATCCAATCGACAATCCCTTCCATAATAGAAAGCTTGACCACGGCTTGTGGAGACTCTGAAGATTTTCCGGCAAACGGCACAAACCGCATCCCAAGATCGTCCCTTTCAACAGAGAGAATTCCAGCAAAGAGGGCAAGATCGGACGTTAACGGGACGCAAGCATCCACGCTCATTGCTTCTAACATCCCTCTGAAATCAATTCCGGGAAAGTGTTTTGTGAAAATGGGAATGTCTGTCTCTTCTGCAGGCCTTTCCCAAGCCAGATTTTTAGTTTCTACGCACATAATCTGCTTTTACCTTCAAGTTTTTTTATTATTGCCGCATGTGCAATGGGCGCTGCAACCAGTTTCCGAGTAGCATCCGCAGTGGGATTCTGGTGTGCATGAACATTCCTTGCAGTGACAGTTCTTTTTTAAGGAAGCCTCTTCGGCTATAGAAGATCCTCCGATTATGGACAAGCTGACGAAAAGTACAAAAAAATATTTCATAGAACCTCCTGTTACGGCAGATTTATCATCTTACTTAAATGTATAGAAAAATCATTTAGTTATCAAGAATGTTAGAAACAACATTCCGTATCAGTATTTAACTCTTTAGTCAGAAGCAGGCACGCATTATCTTTTGTATTTCTTACGATGCTGACAAACGGGGCAGTTCGTTTGTTATTATCCAAAAGAACAGTGGCATTATGGACGGGATCGACAAAGAACACCGTTGGAGGGGTAAAGGGCCCTTCCAGCGACTTAATATAAATGGCATAGAATTTATCTTCTTCTGCACAAAGAAATTGATAATCCCCTTCTGTCATCACACCTTGACCTGTCTTGGGACCATTCTGTGCAATATAAGATTCTTCAGAAAGACGTATCTCTTCAACAAAATCCAAGCCGATTTGGGTACTTCCCCCATTGGGATTTTTCACTTCCTGGTAAATCGCCAGCCAGGCATCCATTTTAGTATGATTTAGATCAGATCTGTCATCATTGCGAAAGTCAAAATACAAAACGCCCACCCGTCCATCTTGAGTGATCGCGACAAAAGGAGCAAAGGCTTGGGGGTTTATTGCATTTTCCGATGTACGATTGATCTGCACTGGTGATGACCAGTTATGTCCGCCATCGCGGGAAACGACCAACCCTATTTGCTGCAGTTGATCGGGTCTAAAGGCGCTCGTTTGATAGACAACGTAGAGAAAGCCATTGTGAGGGTTGACATTATAGGAAGGGACTGTCTGATCGTTTCGCATCAAGGTTCCAATCCCTCCGGTAATATTGCCCTGATTATCGTAAGAGTATCCTCCAGTGTACAGCAAATTATTGACAAAGCTCGGGATGACAATGGTTGAATGAGGATCCCATTTTTTACCTTGGGTCCTTGAACGTATTAGAACGATATCGTTAAGCGTATACTGGAAAGGAAATGAATCATTTGTATACTGGGCATTTGTAGCGCCTGGTTTGGCGTAGCCCCGCGTGGTAAAATTGAGCCAATCGCCGTTGTGATTTGGCCTTTTGCCTTTCTTTGGCAAGATGACAACGACATTGTTACTTGCCTGATTATCATTTTGAATCCCATTACTCAAACCTTGCTGGACAAGGTCCGGAAAGGGGTCATATACCAGGTTCACCGCTGACCAATTTTTTCCGCCATCAGTTGTATAGCTGCTTTGCGCTACGCCATGCGATGAGGCGCTAGGATTGAAGTTCGCCCAAACGGCGATGGCTTTATGCGGATCGTCAGGATCAGCCGTAATTGAGTTTTTATCAGTATTGGCAAACTGTCTGCCTGGATCAGAAATATAATTCATACTGGAGATGAGGTATCGGGGCTCACACCAGTGGGCCCCATCGTCCTCCGAAATGGCGACAACAACACCGAACTGATTTTCTGTACCGGGCTCTTGCGTGGCATTGAGAACCGATGCACAAAGATAGACTTTTTTTCCATCGGCGGAATAGCTTAACCACTCATCGCCCGATCGCTGGCTGATTCCCCCCTGGCATATTTGAAAGGGAATGCAAGCTTTATGCCAACTTCGCCCGCCATCCCGGGAATAGGCTACTCCGGCAAGAAGCGCACCTCCATTGGAAATGCGGTCCTGTTGCCAGACTGCCACCATTTTTTTAGGTTCCATTGGATTGACTGCAATCGTCGGCTCAACAGAAGACCCATGATAAATTGTCGTAGTCGCATTGTACACCTCTTGCCGGTCGAGGCATTGCGATGAAATGATATTTTCGCAAGAGTGTAAAGAGGCGTCTGTGCCTGCAGCTGTAATGAAAGGATAAAAGAGCAAGCCGATCCATGCAAGAAAATTCATTAGCGGCATACTGGTATGCTCTGCCTCCAATGAAACAAATTGAGCGGATCATAAGCTCGCTTTATGGAAATTAACCGGTTTACATGATTTCCGTAATATCTGAAAAGGTATGTGTCTCCTAAATCGTAATCTACAAAATTTGCATAACAATAAGGAAATGTTTTATTACTCAGTGTATTATAAAAAGCACGGCTTAAAGCAAGAACTTCTGGCGTTTGTTCTGGAAATTCCCAAAAATAGGCCTGCTCCCACCATCCAAACGCTTTACTTGGAAAAAAAGAACTGTCATTATCGGCCACTTTTCCTCCGAATCTTTCAAAGTCAAAATAGACCAGGTAATCGGGATTTACCTCTTCCAAATTTTTAAAAAATCTCACTACCTTATCGATTGATTTTCTGGACAATGGTTTATTTAAAATTTTAGACTTGCCTTTATTGAAGGGAAGCGGAGATTCATTAGACCAGTACCTGGACGAATCTAAGTAGCTTGTCTGAATGATTGTTACTTTAGGATCAAATTTTTTAAATACCTGCCATTCGGTAAATGGATCAGAACCGACTTTAAGGCCATCGATTCTTATGACCAGCGGAGGCGATTCCTCCGGAATGGCGCACATAAAACTTGGGTGGCGGACGCCCAACACAGTCGTAATACTGTCGGGAAGTGTTTCAGCCCAGCACTGCCATGTTTCCATGATCGGCTTTAACAGATTGATATCCCACTCCCACATTAACTCATAATAGGTAACTACAGGGACATAATAGATTTCAAAAGTAAATCCGAGTACAATTCCATAAGAGCCATTGCCGGCACCTCTCAGCGCCCAAAATAAATCAGAATGATTATCCTGTGAAGCTTCGATGATTTCCCCGTCAGCCGTAACTATTTTAATTTTTTTTACGGAGTCACATGTTAATCCGAATTGTCTGCAAAGAAAACCGATACCGCCGCCCATAGTCAGTCCTGTGACCCCGACGCTTGGACACGTTCCGGTAGGTATAGCATAATCGAGTGCTCCGAGAGTTTGAATCACATTTTTCAGTTCGCTTCCGGCCCCTATATAAACTTCCTGGTTTGGTATATCCGGTATAATTGCATTGAAAAGACTTACATCTACAATATAATCAGAAGATAAAGAGCCGGGTTCAAAACAATGGCCTCCGGACCGAATCGCAAATTCCAATTGATACTTTTTAAAAATACTCACCAGAAACTGTACTTGGGCCTCTTGATTTGGATAGAAGATGATTTTAGGAAAATAATTGAAGCGCTTATTAAAATTGAATCTATCCATGCTGTACTGACAAGTTCCCGGATAAACGGCATAGGGAAGATTTAAAAATTCCGGCGGAATACATTCTTCTGCGTGAAGAGTCCGATTTACAAGAGAATGGTTATCTCCTGTATGACCCAAAAGAAATCTGGGGACAATCTGTAAAAAAATAAAAATAAAAATAAGTTGTTTTCGCATAATATTGAATACATTAGTGTGTTTTATTCAGGTTGTAATTGGAGTCCCAATTTTTGTAAAGTATATTTTTTCTTTACCATTGAAGGGAGATCTTGTATTTTGAAAGAGGTCTAAAGTTTCAAACCAAAAAAGGTATTAAGGTTTATCGATATGATCAAGAATTTTCGAAAATATATCGTGTGTTTTTTTGTGCTCATAGCCACCCCTCTTTATCCTTATGCTCAGGATAGGTATGAAAGATGGTTAACAAAAACAACTGACAATCTGGATGAGAAAGGGAAAGTTGTCCACACAGCCTTAGGCGATATACAAATAGTAGTCAATGGAGAAGGACCAGTCGTTATAGCGCTTCATGGCGGCTTTGGAGGTTGGGATCAGGGCGAATTAGTGGCATCCAACATCGCAAACCAAGGGTTTAAGGTGATTATCCCTTCAAGGCCAGGCTATTTATCAACCCCTATTTACACCAATCCGATCCTTTTAGAAGAGACAACGGCTGCACAACAGGCAGACCTGATTGCCGCCCTTCTCGATACTTTACACATTCCTAAAGCGATCGTACTTGGTTTTTCTGCGGGAGCTCCGGTGGCCTACGAATTTGGATTAAGACATCCTGACCGCACGAATGCTGTCGTTCTTGAATGTATAGGAGCGAGTCCGAATGAAGATGGTTTTTTCTATGCAATACTGGGTGCGGTTTTGGTGTCCGAAACGGCAAGCATTGATTTTACCACTTACCTGCTTCATATCTCACTGACAAAAGATTATTATTCGGTAGCTAATGAATTTTTGCCTGCTGACACTACATTAACAGGGCTTGCGCTACAAGAAAGAAACAACTACGTCCTCAACCATATCAGCCAATATAATTTTTTAAGAAATATGTTGATAGCCACTATCCCGCTTTCACCCAGACTTTATGGAACCCTGAACGATTTTTTAGGGGTGGAATATTGGACAGATACTTTTACCCCCCCAACCCCGATGCAATACTCGCTTCCGACCTTGATCATACAAGCGATCAATGACAGCAATGGATTTTATCCAACCGCGCAAGAGATAAACGACAGCCTACCCACTTCACAGCTCATTTCCGTACCGGAAAGTGGTCATTTCATTTGGCTTGGGCCAGACACGAACAAATGGGAGAAGCAATTATTCGCTTTTTTAAAATTACATAGTAAATAAATATTTGCACTCTGTTAGTCTAACTTTATTTTACTTCCCCTTTACATTAATGTCGTCCATGAAGTCCATGCTGTCCATGCGAGACAATTGCAAAAGTCTTAGATTACTCAGGGCTGGCAAAACATTCAACGCAAAGGCGCAGAGGCGCAAAGACGCAAAGATAAAAACAGGCTCAAGAATTGGCTTCTAACGTATCTTAGGTTAAGCCGCTACTTAAAAGGCAATTTCGGAGCGCTTTAAATCTCTTTAGCTCGCCTTTCAAGTAGCGGCTTAAAGCGTCTCACTTTTATCGGGTTACCCGATAAAAGTGAATGGGTCAAATCAAGCTATAAATTTCCTTATATACAGTCTTTATCGTTTTTATCGTTATATCGTTATAATCGTTGATAATGTCTGTGACGTATATCCTTGAATGTTTATTATCTTTGCGCCTCTGCGCCTTTGCGTTGAATATTCTGCTAGCCCTGAGTAATCTAAGACTTTTGTAATTGTCTCACATGGACAGAATGGTTACTTTCTGTTGGCAGATCCAATGCGGTAAAGACGTTCAGTAAAACCACCTTCAAATGAATTTATTGCAAAATCGGACAACCGCCTTTCACCCTCTCCCTCTTGCCGCAAAAATAGACCAGTCTTTTTTCTCTAATCCTCTGTCCATACAGCTCTTCATCTCGTTGTGGAGATAATGTAAAAAGGGCATCGTTACCGACAATTGATCCGCTTGCTCCTTTAACAGCTTGATGTCTTTGAAGCCAAGCTCTAAAGCAAATGCTGCAGGATCGAACATTTGCTTTGCCAGTATCGGAGCATAGATCTTATAAACGGGGCAGGCAAACTGAGATTCTGTTAATATCTCGCCCACAAGTTTTGGTGAAAGCCCATTTTTTTCCCCGAAAGCAAATGCCTCCCCTAAGGCTTCCATGGCAGAAGTGATCATAAAATTGTTGATCAGTTTAAATATATTGGCGTGCTCAGCTTCTTCGCCTAAGTCAAAAATTTCCTGGCTTAACACTTCCAGTAAAGGTCTGACCTGTGTTTTGGCATTTTTCTCACCAGCAAGAAAGATCCATAGTTTTCCTGCTGCTGCAGCATCAGGCCTTCCTGTAACAGGGGCGGAAAGAAAAATAGCCCCTTTTGTCAAATGTTCCTCTTTCATTTTTTTGACGATGGAAGGGGAGACAGTACTCATGGAAATATGCACGGCTCCCGTTTGTAATCGTGCAGCGAGTCCATTGGCTCCATTGACAATAGTATCCAAAGCTTCATCATTGGCAAGCATCGATATCACGACTCTTGAGTCTTTAAGGATATCACAAGGAGTGTCTACAAGCTTAGCACCCTCCTTGACAAGAAGCGAGGCTTTGTCTTTATTGCGATTATAGACATAGAGAGGAATGCCAGCTTTTAGAAGGTTCTGCGCCATCGGCAAGCCCATATTGCCAAGACCTATAAAACCAACAGGATTTTTCACGCCTCCTCCTTCCATTATGCGGGAGGATTGCGGTTCTTTACAAAAAACTCATGATAGATGAACAGGATAATCATAGCTCCGATTAAGGACATAAAAAAACCGGCAGACTGACCCTCAGCATACAAACCAAAGGCTTGGCCTAAGAATTTTCCAACAAAAGCACCTGCAATACCGAGAAGGGTTGTCATAATTAACCCTGAGATATTTCTGCCCGGTATGAGGGCTCTTGCAAAAAGTCCGACAAAAAAACCAATGATAATTGTAAGAATTATTCCCATAACTTCTCCAAATTAAAATTTAAACTCATATAGCCTGATTAAATCATTGTAATAATATTTTTACAATAAACATTTAATGATTTGGCAAGATATCAAAACCTTGATTAATGGCAGAGAACATCTGATAAAAGCCTGATAACACAACAATCTCGATAAAACCATACATGCCAAAGTTTTCTATGGCATCTGACTGTGCCTTTTCGGGGATATTTTGCCAAACTAATGTAGCTTCCAGCACTTGAGCGGCAATTTTGTAAGGCATTTGAAAAGCCCCTGAAATCCCTTCTGTCCTGACCATCCCGATAACCTCCTCGGGCACACCTGACCTTTTGGCATGTTCCACATGGTCCGCCCATTCAAAGGCAGCTTTTGTTTCCCTGGCGACACTCAGAACTACAAATTGATAAACATCGCGCGGCAGATGACCTTGGAACTTAAGAAAAAATCCAAGCGCCTCAATCTTCTGACAAAGTTCCGGATGGTTCATTAAAGCGGAATATGGCCCGTCAAATGGAACTCCCTCGCTTTTTCGTTTGGCAACCATTGCCTCATAGATTGACTTATCTTTAGACTCTAAAAGAGCGGGGTTAAAGAGAAGTTTTGACATAGGTCGATCTCCGTCCCATTATTCCTGATAAGACCACTCAGCGCAAGCTTTCGACCAGTCCTCAACAGGTGTAGGGAACCGCTTATCGGCCTTCACATCGATGACTGTCGGTCCTTGTGTCTGGAGAGCCTTAGCAAAAGCCGGTGCGAGCTCATCTGCCTTGCGGACCGTGATCCCTTCGCCTCCAAGGGCTCTGGAAAAGCCAGCCCAGTCCTGGTCGGGTAAAGAGGTTAATTGATCGGGCAAAGCTCCTTCGACGTGAGCGCGAAGCCAGACATTACCTAAGGCAGCGTTATTAATAACGACATAAATGACAGGGAGCCCATACCTGGCAGCCGTAGCAATCTCAATGCCCTCCATATGCATACAACCATCGCCTGTAATCACGGCCACCTTTTTACCGGGCTTGGCGCATTGCACCCCGATCGCCGCAGGTATCGCCCATCCCATCGGACCTAAGTTAGTTGCAGAGATATAGGTAAGCGGACTGTATGAGCCCCAGTAATGTCCGGCAAAAGCCCGGTGCGCTCCAGAATCGATCAGTACAATGCCGTCGCGCGGCAGCGCCTTGCGCAGTTCGCTGATGATACGTGCAGGATGGAGGGGATAAGCCCTGCTCGTGCAGTTTTCAGGGTTCTGCAACCTGGGCTGTGCGGTAATGCCTGCTATCCAGGCTTCTCTTTTGCTCCGTGTTGATTCAAGAGATGCCCTGATGGCATCCTGCTTACCCTCCAACCATTTCAGATAAGACCCGGTGTCGCCTACAACGCAAGCGCCCTTTAAATGGGTTCCCAATGCCAATGTATCGAGATTCACAGAGATCGTGTTTTTTGGATTCAATTTTAGGGTCCAATTCATCGTATCTCTCTGATTGAGTCCGGAGCCTAGCACAAGCAGCAAATCGGGCGGCTGATCGAGAATAGCCATTCTTGAATGATGCGTCCCGGCATAACCGAAAACCCCAAGCGATAAAGGATGATCTTCAGGAAACACCCCTTTTGCGCGCAAGGTTGTGGCGACGGGGATGCTCCATTTTTCTGCAAGGCGCCTTAAATCTTCGCAACATTCGGCATGCTCAATGCCCGCACCTGCTAAAGCAACAATTTTGACAGGTGGAGTACCGTTTATTTTTTGATTGAAAAGGACAAGTGTCGCTTCTGCGTCACTTAAGGAAAGTACGGCCGGATGGGTTAAATTCTTACCCGTTGTTTGATACTGAGCCTCTATCGTTGCCTCTTGAATGTTTCTGGGAATAGAAAGATGGACAGGGGCTCTTGGTTGTGTAAGCAGATGGATCATTGCATGACGAACAATATGGTGAAGGTTTTTGTGGTTGTTAACTGAGCTGGAGAAGCGTGTCAACGTCTTTAGAATACCAACATCATCGAGAGTTTGACTGCTGGCATCCTGAAAACTGCCAAGACCTTCAAGATGGGTAGGTGCCTCGCCGCTAATGAGCAGAATGGAAGATCCATCCGTCTTGGCGGTAGCCATGGCCGTCACTGTATTTAACAGCCCGGGGCCCCCAATACAAAGTGCCGCGCCAATTCTTCCGCTTGCCCTGGCATAACCATCTGCCATGCAGGCTGCCCCACCTTCTTGGGCCGCCACGATTGGCGTAAGGGCAGTTTGCTTGGAAAGAGCTGGTAAAAATGGATCCACCAATCCGCCGGGAACCATAAATAGATGGTCCACATTTTCCTTTACTAAACAATCGAGAATAAAGTCAGCGCCCTGCATCGTCAACCAAATTATGTAAGAACCTGTTCAAAATCTAAGATCATGAACAGGTTCTGGTAAGTCTATTATTTTTGCGTTTGCGTAACGGTAAGCGTTTTATTAGTAATAGTAGCGCCGCTGGAAAAACCATTGAAGTAGGCTATGCGATAAGAAGCCACTTCTCCCTTTACTAATTGGACAAAGCGGGAAAAATTAAATCCTATTGCCGTCCCTGCCGGAGCCGCAAAAGGAGGTATCCAATTAAAAGACAAACCAGGATAAATGGCATGCCACGCATCATCTGTTCCTAAGAATTGAAGACTAATGCCCATTCCCTGACCTAAATTAGCCTGTGCAGTTACGGTAATTACCCCTGAAGTTTCGATCAAAAATTCACCGGGGCCAGACAGCAGAAAAGAAGACTGCGAACTAAAACCCAGATCGTCAAGGGTACTAAAACTCATATTTTTAAAATTCGTATTAAACTCTAAAAAAAATGTCAAACCTACGGGACCCGTACTCGAATCGGGAACTATAGATGAAGCCGACAACACTCCTAATACTCCAGGTGAAGTCATGCTCTTAGATCCGAGTGAGTGTGAATAGGAAGGAAACCTCATCTCGACATCTCGCACGAGGTTTTCCGCTCCCATCAATTTTGTAGCAGCCAGGAGTATCCCAAGCCCAGAAAATAGAATAATTTTTTTCATGATTGGCTCCTTTTATATTTACTGGAGTTGAGTGACACTAATCACTTTATTATTGACTGCGAAAGTGTCTGCACTGGAAGCTACAGCAATGATTTCATAGGTAAAGCTTTGGCCGGATAATAACTGAACAGCCCGTGAAATTCCAAACCCGACTTCTGTGCCGCTTGGCGCTGCAAAACCTGGCTCCCAATTATATAAAGGAGAGGGAGATACAGCAGCAGCGCTCGTGAGATTATAAAGACTTACCTGCACATTATCAGTAGATGAAATAGTAGCGATTGTATCGAGAATGCCTGAGGCTTCGATTAAAAATACTCCGGGACCTGTCAAAGTGAATTGCGTTGGAATGGACGGAGAAAAGCCAATTGCAGTAGGATCTGTATTAAATTCATATGCATCAAAACTTAACGGAGTAGCAGTAGTAGTCAATGTCTGTGAAGTTGCTGAAGAGGCCGACAAAGTGCCGATCAGGCAAGATCGTACAGGACAGGGAGCTTCACATTTTTTTGGACAACTACGATGAGAGGAAGAATGAGAATGGTTAACGACGACATCCTGAGGCAAACTTTCTGCCCCTATGAGTCTCGTAATAGACAGAAATAGGCTAAGAGCCGGAACTAGAATGGACTTTTTCATACTAATCTCCTTATAAATTGAAAAAGAAAATATTGGCCTTAAGTCCACACATATCATATATCCCATTTTTTCAACAATAATATGCAAAACAAAAGAAGTACGAAAACACTTGACTTTCCGTCTTCATCTGTGTTAGTACTCTAGATAAATTTTTAACAGAAAATCTCTAAACCATCCACAAAGGTTTAAACAATGCATAAAAGAAAACAATTGAAAAGCTTTGACATCAAAAAGTGGGATGGCCCGATATCTCCCGAAATTCAAAATAGTGCCGTACAAGCACTGGAAGATGGACATATCCTCTATCTTCCCAATCTGCATTTTCTCTTGAGTATTACGGAACGGCAATTTCTCACTCCGGAAAAAGTAGATCCTAAGTCGAAAAATATTAGCTATGACCTCAAACAAGACCAGGTAAAGGGAACTTTGCGTACAGGTAATGAAGCAGAATTGTTAAAGGGCATGATCAGGCGCTACGCCCTGTCAAGCAGGCAATTGCTCGAAGCACTAATTCCTCACTACAAACCAACTCTGATACAAGCCAAAACTAGTTTTCGCCCTGTCGAAATCTATGGCAGGAAAAATCCTTCCTTTAGAAAAGATGACACTCTTCTGCATGTCGATTCATTTCCCTCAAATCCCACTAAAGGAAAGAGGATCCTGCGTGTTTTTACAAATATTAACCACGAAGGCAAATCGCGAGTTTGGCGTGCCGGCGAGCCATTCCAGGATGTCGTATCAAAAATAGCTCCTAAAATATCCCATCCCGTTTGGGGAATTCCCTATCTTCTCCAACTGCTAAAAATTACGAAAGATTATCGAACTGCCTACGACCACTACATGCTCCAAATTCATGACACCATGAAGGGAGATGCACACTATCAAAAAACTGTTCCGCAGGAAGAAATTTCCTTTCCACCAGGCAGCAGCTGGATTGTCTTTACAGATCAGGTGTCTCACGCAGCTATTTCAGGCCAGCATGTGTTAGAGCAGACATTTCACCTTCCCGTTCACGGGCTGAAGACTGAATCTACTGCACCATTGGCTGTCTTAAGCAAATACTTTAACAAAACTCTGGTGTAAGAGCCCGTACAAAATCTATGATTTTGATGCTTTATTGCTCTGCGCTTTCTCGGCGTACTTTGCGGCTCTGCGGTAAGCTTGTCTGAGGCTTTCAAAAATTCGGTATAAGACAATCTGCAAATGGAGATCGTTCAATGAAACATAATTGGATATGCAACCTTGCATTATCCTTTTTCATTTTCTCTTCTTTTATTGATGGAGATGGACGAGATTTGAGTGTTCATAAAGGATCTACTCTTTTGAGAAGCAGCAAAGGACTCAAGCTATCCGAACTTAAATACAGATATCAATTAGACGAAGTCGAATACCAAAAAATTCAAAAAACCTATATAGAATATTTTCAACAAAGACAAAATCCCCTTGAATGGTTTAATGAAGAAGACTTAAAGAAAATTCACAAGAGTATGTTCGGTGATATATGGTCATGGGCCGGCATTTATTATAGCGGTAAATTACGCAATATTGGCATAGAATCTTCTGAAATCCCTGGGGCTATGCTTGAGCTCTGTAATGAAGTAAAAGGCTATCAAAAAACAGGTTCTCAACTCACTATTCTTGAACAAAGTGCCCGAATTCTTCAAAAACTCCTTCGTATTCATCCTTTTATTAATGGAAATGGGAGATTTGCCCGTTTTGTCTCCGATCTTTATCTTCACTCCATGCATGGGACTCCCCCTCAGTGGCCATACATGGAACTCTTAAATGATGGTGAAGAACGATCCAAATATATCAAAGCTCTAGAGAGGTCTGACATAGGAGATTATTTTTTATTGGAGGATTTAATTTTAAAGTATGGCGGATGCAATCCATCAATTTTTGAAATTGTAGAAAACTCGTTCTTCAAGAAAAATTTTTCCAAATTTAAACGAAAGGAATTTATATGCAATCAGTTATCCTTTAATTTCCGCATCGACAATCATTATATTCCGGATGGATGGTCACCTCAAAATGCTTTAGGGGCAATTTTTCTTTATCTTGTTGACTTACAAATATTTTTGATTGATCAACACTAGAAAAGTATACCAAACGCATATTCAAATATTTTCTTGCTAATTGTACAATAAATTGTTATATATCAAATAATTATTAAGTATTCATATTATGTGTGATTTTTACCATTGGGAGGTAGGTAATGAAATTTAGAAAATCCTTTTTT